>VAPL010729986.1_pt1 | contig 18507 bp, 17 predicted proteins | sample 3395061 | NCBI WGS metagenome assembly VAPL01 (sample SAMN08290444, study PRJNA428436) | hydrothermal vent metagenome | isolation source: Deep-sea hydrothermal vent chimney 2 | place: Pacific Ocean: Juan De Fuca Ridge | depth 2182 m m | reverse complement strand
GTTAACTTTGAACTGCCAAACGTGGCTGAAGACTATGTACATCGTATTGGCCGTACCGGACGTGCTGGTAACGAAGGCGAAGCCATGTCCCTTGTTTGTGTGGATGAATTAAAATTACTTAAAGATATTGAACGTTTAATTAAGCAGGATATACCGAAAGTTGAAATTGATGGTTACAAGCCCGACCCATCCATTAAGGCCGAACCAATTAATAAAGGCCGCGGCGGCCGCCAACAACAAAACAAAGGGGGCCGTTCAGGTAACCGTTCGAATCAGCGTCCTGCAGGTAAAAAACGAGCCGGAACAAAAAGAGCGTCTTCGCAGGACTCGCAGTCGGCAAATAATAACCAGCGCTCTGGCAACAAGAAGCGAGCATCAAATCAATCAGCAAACCAGAACAGGAATAAATCAGGTAACCGTGCACAACAATATGCACATTAAACTGTGACAATTTATTCGAAGGGGTAATTAAAAACAATGGATGTTTTATCTCAAGCCGTTTTAGGTAGCAGCCTTGCCCAGTCAGTTGCGAAAGACAGGTCAAAGCAATTGACTGCTTTGCTTATTGGTGCGCTGGCCGGGATGGCTCCGGATCTTGATGTATTGATTCGTTCGTCAGATGACCATTTATTATTTTTAGAGTTTCATCGCCAGTTCACCCATTCATTATTTTTTATCCCCATTGGTGCATTACTCTGTACTTTTATTTTTTACCCGTTTGTAAAAAAGAAACTCTCTTTTGCGCAAATCTATTTGTTCTCGTTTGCAGGTTTGGCGACACACGGGTTGCTTGATGCCTGTACGTCGTACGGCACACAGCTATTCTGGCCTTTTTCCAGTGAGCGCGTTGCATGGAGCATTGTTTCTATTGTTGACCCTTTTTTCACTTTACCTGTTCTTGTTCTTATAGTACTTGCCGTTTATCGAAAACAGCGCCTGTTTGCCCAAATTGCATTTTCCTACGCTGTTGTCTTTTTAATTTCAGGCTTTACCCAGAAGCACCGGGCTGAAGATGCACTGTATAGCCTTGCTCAACAACGAGGCCACCAGGTTGAACGCATGCGCGTCAAGCCCAGCTTTGCAAACCGGCATGTATGGAAACTTATTTATGAGTACAACGAACGTTATTATGTTGATGCTGTAAAATTACTATGGAACTCGGCGATTATCCCCGGTACATCGATACAAAAACTGAATATTAAACGTGACCTTCCGTGGTTAACTCCAAACAGCCGACAGGCAAAAGACATTGAACGTTTCCGCTGGTTCTCCGATGACTTTCTGGCTGTTGACCCGCAAAACCCGGATACGATTATGGATGTACGTTATTCTCTTTTACCTAATAATGTTAAACTAATGTGGGGGATTAAACTTGACCAACAAAAAAACAACACCCCGGATACACATGTTAAGTTTATAGTAAATAGAAAGCTAAGGGCACAAAGCCGGCAGCAATTTATTGATATGTTGTTTTAGTCTGGAGTGCGAAACTCTGTGCTGATTACTGCATTGACTTGTTATAATATTTAAAGCGGTTTTTACCTTCTTTTTTTGCCTTATACATTGCAATGTCTGCATGCTTTACCAACGTATTCATATCTTCACTATTATCGGGGAATAAACTAATACCCAAACTGGCCGATACGCTAAATTCCAGGTCATGCAAGAAGTAATTTTCCTGAATGGTTGCCAGAATTTTTACTGCAATGGCATCAATCGACTCGACTCTGTCAACATCATTAATAATAATGGTGAACTCATCACCACCAATACGTGCAAGTGTATCAGACTCTCGTAATACGGCGGTTACCCGCTTACTAACCTGCTGCAATAATTCATCACCCACACCATGACCAAATTCATCGTTCACCTGTTTAAAACCATCCAGATCCATAAACATCACTGCAATTTTCTGATCATTACGTTTAGCACGTGATACGGACTGCCGCAAACGATCATAGAACAACATACGATTAGGTAAATTGCACAGGCTGTCATAATGTGCCAGATGATATAAACGTTCATCACCTTCATTCTTTGCCGACACATCCGAAAAAATACCAATGTAGTGACTGGCATCCCCATTATTATTAAGAACAGCCGTAATGGATAACCATGCAGGATATACCTCCCTGTTCTTGCGTTTATTCCAGACTTCACCCTGCCAGCGTTTTTCGCGCAGCAGCACATCCCACATACGTTCATAAAAACCTTTATCGTGGTTACCGGAATGTAAAATACTCGGCTTCTTACCTAGCGCATCTTCTTTGGTATATTGCGTAACATTTGTAAAGGCCTGATTAACATTTAGAATATAACTATCTGCATCAGTAATCACCACCCCTTCTTCAGCGTTTTCAAAAACCTTACCCATAAGTTTTGCAACCAACTGAAGGTTCGCCTTAATCCTGTTCTTTAGCTCGGTAATCTGGGAGCGCAGTTCGTGTGTTAATAATATAAAACGGTCATACTCATCCACGCAAATATTCTCCTGCCGACCAGCATGAGCTAACAAAGTACTTGCCAGCTTCAACATTTCCGCATGAATAACACCCAACATTTTAAAGGCTGGCATTTCAGTTAATTCTTTATCTTGCACGCCGTGATACCAGCGTTTGAAATACTCATCCGTTATTAGTATGTTTTGAATTTGCTTACGTTCAGTAACAGTATGACAAATAATTGCACGATTTAATTCAGATAACCAGTTAATGTGGAATTCAACAACCAGGTCAATTTCATTAATACAATTATCAAGCTCACTTTCGGTGAGCTTTTGGAACAGAGATAGACCCATAAATAACAATCACCCCAAATTGTTAACAACTCTTACCAGTATGAGTCAAAAACCAGTTATTTCCAGATAGCAAGCCTGTTTATACCCATAAAATAAATAATAATTGATATTAATCAATTTAAAGCTATATTATCTGCATTTCTGGTAACTAGCCTGTTTCAACAATAAGTGAGCTTATTTTGAATAAAATGAACAAAATTGCAATTTTTGTCGATGTACAAAATATTTATTACACCACCCGTGATGCGTATCAACGCCAGTTTAATTACCGAAAATTTTGGCAAAAAATACTTACACAAGGTGAAATAGTTCAGGCAACGGCTTATGCTATTTACCGTGATAACGATAAACAAATCAGGTTTCAGGACGCGCTTAAGCATATTGGCTTTAATATAAAACTCAAACCCTATATACAACGCAGTGATGGCTCTGCAAAAGGTGACTGGGATGTTGGTATTACAATTGATGTGCTAACTGTGGCAAAAGATGTCGATACCGTTATCCTACTATCAGGTGACGGTGATTTTGACCTGCTGCTCGAAAAAATAAAAACAGATTATGCGATAAACACAGAAGTTTATGGTGTACCCACACTCACTGCCAATTCATTGATTAAAGCAGCCGGTCTTTACCATAAAATTGAAGAAAGTTTATTACTTTAACGATTTAATATCGTTTAGCAGTTTATTTATGTCCAAAAACTCTGCCGTATTCACAAATACAGTCGAACTTAACTCGTCTTTATGCAGTGGCTGACTATTTGCAAGCTGATGCTCAAGAACAGAAAGATCGGCATCAGATACACCCTGCTTTCGCTTTACAATCCGTTGCCGCAATACTTCCACTGGTGCGGTCACCTCCAGAATAATATAGGGCACAACTAAACGGCCAGCCAGTGCACAAAAAGGGATTCGCTGTGCAGCGTCTAAAAATGCCGCATCGACTATCACAGTATAACCTGAAAGAATAATTTCTTCGGCCAGCTCAAGTAGCTTCGCGTATGTTTGCTGCGAGGCCTGCGCCGAATAAATACCTGTATTAATTTCAGTGGATGCATCCGCTTCTAACTTGTTGAACAGCCGCTTGCGCTCAACATCGGAACGAATACGGATTGCACCTGTTGCATCAAGCAATTGTTGAGACACGGTGCTCTTCCCTGATGCCGAAGCACCTCGCATAATAATCAGTTTTGGCTTAGCTGGTTGAATATAGCCTGTAGCAAGTCCCAGATAAGACTTGAATTCTGCAAATGAGTGTTCTGTTTCATCGGCTGAAATATTTTCCTGCTCTAAACGTAACGCATCCACCTTGGCGCGCACCATTGCCCGATAACAAAGGTAAAATTTAAGTACCGATAAACCGGCATAATCACCCATTATTTCCAGATAGGTATTTAAAAAACGGTTAGCCAGGTGAGGCTGCTGCCTGGCCTGTAAATCCATGACCAGAAATGCAATATCACTAATAACATCTATCCAGCGAAGTGCAGCATTAAACTCAATACAGTCGAACGCGAGTGGCTTACCATCCAGCCAGACCAGATTGCGCAAGTGCAGATCACCATGGCATTCACGAATAAATTCGTTGTGTTTACGCTGCTCAAATACTGATTCCAGTTTTTTAAATTCAGCATGGCTCCAGCTTTCAAGCTTATCTAAAATACCGACGAACAATTTTTTTTTAAAATGCTGGTTAATCTGTATAAAATTTTCGATAACGGGTTGATAAACACTATCCTTACTACCATAGTCCATCGCATCATTTGCAACCGGAACAACCTGATGAAACGCTGCTACCCGATGTGCAATCGCATCCATATGTTCAGCATTAAGTTCACCGACCGCCAGCATATTATCCAGTTGGGCTGACTGCGGAAACTCGGCCATCTTTACCGCATATTCAAATGCATCGCCCTTTTTTGAGATAACAGGCTTATCGGCTGTACCGGTAATAGACACAACATTAAGATAAATTGCATCAGCCAGCCTGCGATTTAAGTGTAGCTCCTGCTCGCAACAAAGCCGTCTTTTTTCCAGAGTGGAAAAATCGAGAAAACCAAAATTAACCGGTTTTTTAATTTTATAGGCAAAACTACCCGTCAACACAACCCATGAAATATGGGTTTCAATAAGCTTGATGCTTTTAACCGGATGATCGTAAACTGCCGGGTTAAGCATGCTGGCAATATTAAATGTCATTGTACTTAAAAAAGGCCTACACCTTTAATTTTGTATCAGAACATGAATTATTCAGTTTGTTATTATCTTGCCGCCATTTTTCATAACATTCCAGACCACAAAAATGCGCAACGTAGTCCGTCACTTCTTCAACTTTGGCCTCTGAACGTGGTATTTCTTTAAGACAAACATCACACGAAACTTTTTCGCTAGACGGTTCTTTTTCCTGCTCTACTTTATTTTTCTCTGTCATGAGACACCCTCCCCTTATTTTATATATTTATTGGTTTAAATAACTAATTACATTACAACCTGACGGTCATATAGAAAAAAATAAAACGCCCCTTATCAATATCAATCATCAGCTCTGCACCATGCGAAAGCCCGTAATCCACATAACCTGGTATAGCACTGTTTTGATGGCACTCACTTGAATGCTGCGGCGACTCAAAGTCACGATCACGGTCATACCATGACAGCAACATCATTTCTCCCAGTTGCTGTTGTGCTTCGTTGTTCGCTATGATCATTGCAGCTTGATAGTCCACAGGTGGGGGTATCGGCATTATTTCAACCACTTGAACACTGGATAAATCCACACCCGCTTTTTGTAAACCTGGTTTCATTTTTTAGTTCCACCCTGATTAAAGAATAGAGCAACATACAGATTCTTCCCAGTTAATTAAGCATATTATTATTTTAAAAAACATTAACCTTTACAGATTAAAGATTATGGCGCTTAATATAATTAATAATGCCAAACTTTCTAAAAACAAGACCATTCAGCATTACTATGGCAATCGTTTTTTTTGCTTTAGTGAACAATTATGCCATAGCAGCCTATACAGGCTCAGAGGCTTGTGCCACATGTCATGCAAAACAATACAATAACTTTCGCCTTTCCGGTCACCCCTACAAACTGACCAAAGCAGAAGTCGCCAAACATCGCGCTTTACCACTACCCAAAGGCTATTCATGGAATGACATTTCTTATGTTATTGGTGGTGCATACAAAAAAGTACGTTATATCGACAAGCAAGGCTTTATTATTACCGCCGCAAAAGATGGTAGCGAACTCAAAACTCAATATAATCTTGAAACAGATAGCTGGTCTTTTTACCATAAAGGCGAGAAAAAACCTTACAACTGTGGCAGATGCCATACTACCGGGTTCAGTAAAAAGGGGCATCAAGATGGACTCAAAGGCATTCAAGGCACATGGGCTGCCGCAGGCATTCAATGCGAAGCTTGTCATGGCCCCGGCAGCCAGCATGTAACAACCGGCGATAAAAATAAAATCAAAATAGATCGCTCTGCGGCAAGCTGCGGAAAATGTCACAGCCGCGGTAATATTAAAAACATCCCGGCAAAGAAAGGCTTTATTCGACACCACGAACAATACAATGAGTTGCTGGCAAGCCCTCACAAGCTATTGAATTGCGTTACTTGCCACAACCCACATCAACGAGCACAATTTAGCATTAAAAAAGACTGCATAACTTGCCATGCCCAACAACAAAAGGACTTCAATGGCAGCAGCATGCAAAAAGTTGGCGTGCAATGCATTGACTGCCATATGCCCCGCGCCACAAAATCGGCCACTAAAAAAAGTGTGGTTGAAGCAGATATCCGCAGTCACTTGTTCAAAATTAATATAACTGAGCAAAGCATGTTTTATAATAAACCGGTGAAAGGGAAAACAAAAAGCTTTGCCAAAGGTTTTGTCACCACCGACTTTGCCTGCCTGGCCTGTCATAAAGATAAAACAAAGAAATGGGCAATCGAAAAGTCGATAAATGTTCACAAGGCAGGTCAATAACCTGGTCTAACTACGTTAATATTTTATGATTATAAACAAACAACTCATTATTTTGTTTGTACTGTTGTCCATCACAAACACAGCACTTCCTGGCGAAGTAAATATTGATCTACGCCTTGTTTATTCATCAAATTTTAACGGCGAAATAAAGCCGTGCGGTTGCTCAGCAGAAGGAAATCTGGGAGGTATACTGCGTCGTGCAAGTAAATTGTCCACACTTAAAAAATCGCTTTCCAACACAGTATTTGTGAGCGCAGGTGATATTCTGGATAAGATCAGTGAGCAAAACCGCATTAAAGCAGACTACATGCTGGAGGGGCATACGTATCTTGATTTAGATGCAATATTACCAGGCGAACGCGATTTGGCCTACCCAGTAAAAACACTAAAAAAACACCAATTACCGTGGGTGCTTACTAATAAAATAAAAACACTACCCTTTGCAGACCATATTGAACGCCGTTTAAGTTCAGGCAAAACCGTGTTCATTTATGGCGTAGTAGAACCGAATCTTGATAAAAATATACAGCGCTACCTACAACCCTCGGATAAAATATTAAAGCGTGTCTTAAAAAGAACAAAAGCCAGTGACAATGATTTTGTTGTTCTATTAGTCCACGGTTCAGAATCATTTGCGAACAAATTCACTAAATGGCCACTCATTGATATTATTGTACGTGGCCACCTTGATGGCATAGTAAAGAAAAACAATAGAATACTGAGTGCAGGATACAGGGGCCAACGTATCGGCATAGCAGACTTTAACTTACAAACAAAAGTACAGTTGCTATCAAACAAGGTGATACCTTTAACCCAGGCTATCCCTGATCACCCGAAATTAACTGATTTATATACACGTTATAACAATGCCGTTACAACATGGTGGAATAAAAAAACAGCACGTATAAAAATTTCGGAACATACAGACAATCAATATACAGATAAAACCTGCAAAACATGTCATAGCTCTATATATAAGGGGTGGAAAAAGACAAAACATTCTTATGCGATTAACAGCCTGAAACAAGCAGGAAAACAAAACGATCCAGAATGCCTGGTTTGTCATACTACAGGTATGCATAAGGATGGCGGTTTTATCTCTATAAATAAAACCCCTGAACGGCTGAATGTTCAATGTGGGGCTTGCCACGGCACAGCACGTAACCATGCCAACTACCCCATTGCAAACAAGTTACCCAATGCCTTTGAAAAATGTGTTACCTGCCATACAAAAGAAAACAGTCCGAACTTCTCTATGCATAAATACTGGTCTCAAATAAGTCATACACTTGGCACCCCCCCTCTGCATCGCCAGTCAATATCACCGATTGTTGGTGAATATGAGCTGCTTAAACCAAAACAGGAAATTATTACTTCAGCGCCAATTGAAATACTGGAGTTCTTTAGCTTTTACTGTAGTCGTTGTTATGTCTTTAATAGCGAATTTAAAAAATCGCACTCCAGAATAGAAAAATTCCATCAGTATAAACAAATACCCATTACTTTTGGTGAACAACAAGCACTGTGGGCATCGCTTGCCTATGTGGTGGCTGAACAAAATGGTAAAGGAGAGGATTTTAAACAAGCCATATTTAATGCAAAGTTTGGACAAAATGCCGATATAAGTGACAAACAAGTGGTACTGAAAATTTCTAAACAATTTAATCTTGAAAACAAGGTGGCAGCGGCTCTTAACGATCCTGACTCAAAGGCAGCTAAAAAATTGCAACAATATAACATCCTGAAAAAACAATTAAAAATATATGCCACACCAACGATTGTTGTGAACAGGAACCTGCGTATTATGCCGAAGCACACTGCAAACAACACAAACTTAATGGTAGAGAACATACTGGAAATACTACAGGATATACAGTGCCGGAAATTTGCAAACTGCATTAATTCTCAATCTGCTCAATAGAGTTAACAGCAAATAATATACTTGCGTATTCTTAAGCTGTTTTTTCCCAAACGCTCAACACCATGTCAACACTTAAATCTAATTTTTGTAATCGACTCGCTGCCTCTTTACCTTCTTTATTTGCACGATAAAAATGTGGCGTCATTAAAAGTAAATTATTAATTTGCTCTTTATTAATATCACCCGTTTTAAATTGTAATAGTACTGTGTCTAATAGGGAAAACCCCAACTCTTTAGCATAAGGTAAGTCTGGCGACTCAGTTCTTTTAACATCAGAATAAATTACTTGCCGTAATTCTTTTAAATGATCCGGCCCCGGCTCAACCAGAATTACTTTGCCACCCGGTTTCAAGGCTTTACCAAAACCCTCAAAACTATGAAACCCAAATACACATACAATAACATCCACGCTTGCAGCACAAACTGGTGGCTGCCTGTTTGTACCTACAACCCAGGTTATCTTTTTATTTCTTTTTGCTGTAGCCACAATAGCGTGCTTCGATATATCCAGACCAATAAAAGAAAGCTCGATGTCACCCTTTATATTTTCAAATGAATTTGCAATGGTGTCTAAATAATATCCCTCGCCACAACCGGCATCCATCAAGCAAATTTGCTCATCACCTTGAATCTGTTGTTGTATTATTTCAAATAATTTATTTACAACCGGCGTGTAGAATCCGGCATTTAAAAACTGTGTTCTCGCAACAACCATCTCTTTACTGTCACCTGGTTCTTTCGAACGCTTATGCTGCACTGGTAATAAATTAATATATCCCTGACGTGCGACATCAAATGTATGGCCGTTTTTACAAACCAGTTGTTGTGCATGAAGTTCAAGTTGCTCACCCTCTATAGGGCAAGCCAGATTAGATACTTTTTTGATGAGCATAGGTTATTGGCGGTGGAATTACTTTTTGTCCAGCAAGCTCTTTAGATCTGCAAAGGGATTATGTGTTGCGGTGGCACTGTTATCTTCAGTTGTTGACATATTTCCAAGATCGGCTTCTAACTGCCGTTGGTGTTCATTGTCGTGGCAATACATGCACAGCAATTCCCAGTTACTGCCATCGGCTGGATTGTTGTCGTGATTATGGTCTCGGTGATGCACCGTCAATTCATGTAAATTCTCACGGTCAAACTCACGACTACAGCGGCCACAAATGTGCGGGTACATTTTTAAGGCTTTTTCACGGTAGCCCTGCTCACGCTTTTCGCTGGCGCGGCGTGCCTCAGCCACAACAGAATCCAGTTTATTCTTGTCCGAAGCCATCCTTCATTACTCCTAAAATAATAGCCATACGCTTGCAATAAATCGTTGATTTTAGCGAAATTGAAAGAATATCACTATTAGAAACAGGTAAATATGGCCAAACCGGCCGTTATATTCCCGTCAGGATAGCTTAAATAGGTAGATTGGGTATGTGGTCGTAGCCGCAGAATATATTTTTTATTTAATTCAACAACTTACAGATTGAAATGGCGGAGAGGGTGGGATTCGAACCCACGGATCGTTTCCAATCGCCGGTTTTCAAGACCGGTACTTTCGGCCAGCTCAGTCACCTCTCCGAATTTGAACTTGAATTTTGCCTAGAGTGCCCCGACATATGTTCAAGGTGCGGCAGAATACCCTAAGATCATGCTTTTTGCTAGTGGTAAAGCTTAAAAATTTACAACTTAAAAGCTTGATATTAGAAACTATTTCGGTATTCTGTACACTAATTAATTACGATATTAATCTTTTGAGGAAGAATCACTATGTTTGCACAACAACCTGCTGTAACTCGTTCATCAAGTTCAGTTTTAGCAACCAACAAAGTACTTAAAAATACTTACCTGTTATTGTCGATGACGCTGATTTTCAGCTCTATTACGGCTTATTTCGGTATTATTAGCGGTGCCTCTCAAGGTGGTGCACTGGTCTCAACCATTGCTGCTATCGTGATGCTTTGGTTCGTTCTTCCACGCACAGCTAATTCGGCTGCAGGCATTCCAGTATTGTTCGTTATTACCGGTCTGTTAGGTTACGGCTTAGGCCCTATGCTTTCTTATTACCTGGCAATGGCTAACGGCCCAAGCATTGTAATGACAGCATTAGGTGGCACAGGCGTTATCTTCCTGGGTCTGTCTGGCTACGCATTAACTACCAAGAAAGACTTCAGCTTTATGGCTGGCTTTTTAATGGTAGGCCTGTTTGTTGTTATTGCCGCTTCAATTGCCAATATTTTCTTTGCTATGCCAGCGCTGCAATTAGCAGTGAGCGCAGCTGTTATTATGATTATGGCTGGTTTTATTTTGTTTCAAACGTCTTCCATTATTAATGGTGGCGAAACAAATTACATCATGGCCGCTGCGGGTTTATTCTTGTCATTATTAAATATGTTCCAGGCTTTATTACATTTACTGGGTGCATTTAGTAACAACGATTAAACCTTTTTTCGCTTGCTACAACTAAAAGCCCCAGCTCTCTGGGGCTTTATTCGTAGTAGCCGTTTATTTTAAATTAGTGACAGTTTCTTTTTTTTCCTGTCACTTATGCAACACAAAGTGCTGCTTACAAACACTTAACAATGCTTTCGTTAGTGGCCGTTTCTTTATTATATATTAAATTTACTTGAGGTTTATTAAATGAATTGGGTAGCAATTGGTAGCGCTTTATTTGGCATTGCAATGCTAGTGTTTATTTTTCCCAGAATGCGCCATGCATTAAAGCATAGCCCTAAAGGCACAATGAAAGACTGGCTGGGTTATCTTTTCCCGTTAGGCTTTGTGGTGTTGTTTGTGGCTTTTCTGATTATGAGTGTGCGTTAAAAAGAGATATAGCAAGTCACAAGGGAACGGAGAGATTATTAATTTACCAATCTATCATTCTCTTTCAAATCAGTTTGAATTGGCTAAATTTTAATCCCTCCGTCCCCTTTATCCGTTTTACTGCTTTACTGTGACTACTAGATCAACACGTCGGTTTGTAGCGCGCCCAGCGACTGTTTCATTAGGCGCAATAGGATGAGACTCACCATATCCTGCATAGGTAATTTTATAACCCCCTCTTAGATAATAGAGATATTTCGCTACCGCTGTGGCTCTTGCTGTTGAGAGCTTTTTATTAACCGCAGCGGAACCAACTGAATCAGTATGACCTTGCACAATGACTTTATTTGCATCCAGTTTTTTAATAATTGAGTCGACCTTGGAAATTAATGACTTTGAAAACTCGGGAATGACGGCGGTACCCGATCGGAAGTTAACACGCTTAAGCCTAAAGACCAGTTTATTACCTTGCTGGTAGACTAATGCATCAGTTTCGGGGATCATCTGACGTGCTTCATCCATAGCCTTCTGGAATCTGACCTGAGTCGAGGCCCTGGCCAACTGTTCTTCCTGTGTCTTGAGCACCCCTTCTTTCTGTTTTAACTCGCTGTCTTTTTGTTTTAGTGCAGTTTCTGTTTGTTTCAGTGCCGTGTCTTTTTGTTTCAGCACAGTGTCTACCTGTTCCAGTGCCCCCTCTTTTTCCTGTAGCGTCTGTTTTGTTGATTTAAGATTGGCTTGTAGTTTTCCGACACTGGAGCTCAACTCGCCCAGTGCCCGTTTTTGTTTAACAATTTGTACTGCAATTTGTTCAGGGGTGCCTTCAGCCCCCTTGATCACGTTCATCACATCGTTCAAATGTGCCGCACTAACCAGCGCGTCATCAACACTCTTCTTATAGACATTCGGATTACGTGGACTTAGATCAATTTTGTTCATCGCAGTTTTGTAATCCAGTAACGCAGTACGCAATGATTTGGGTGCCACATCATCGGCATCATCTTCAGTGGCCTGGTCAATTGCCTGTTTAGCGTTATTGAGTGCGCTGAATTGAATTGCCCTGGTCTCTAAACGGTAATATTTTTTCTGTATCTCAGAGAAGTCGTCGGGATCAAGCGATTCGCTAAACTCGTCTGTTTCACTTATCAGCTCCTCATCAATCTCCATCATCTGCTTAACAAGCGCATTGCTTTTTCTGACACCGGCCAAAAGCGCAGCCTTTCTGTCCTTGAGTATGCGACCGGCCTTTGATTCCCTGGTTTTTGCTTTTTCTACCGCATCCAGAAAAGCGGCCTTTGCCATGGCGGCATTCTCCAGAATCGTCTCAGCCATATACTCCTCTTTTATACCCAGCCTGGCATCTGCAAGGAAAACACGACCCTTTTCGAACTCTTCAAACGCCAGCACATCGTATTGCTCCTGCTGCACAGATTTCATGACTTGCACCACTTCGGCGATGGCTTTTTCCGGATCATTGTTCGCTGCAAGAACCTCTTTACTGGGACCGAACAATACGGCAATCATGAGGAACCATAGGGGGGTAATTCGGTTTTTCACAGCGTTGTTCTCCTGTTTTTATAATTTTGCTTTGAACGCATATCTTGTTGGTAAAATTTGCCATAAATTCACACACATGCCAAGTTTTCTGAGCCTTTACAGTGCTCATTTTCGGTATTTCGGCTTGTTCTGACCAAAAAGGGCAAAAAAATGTTTTCCATAGCCCAAGATAAAATAAATAGTTCTCGGCTTCAATAAAACATACTTCCCGATTATTTCCTCTCTGAACAATATGATAGGGTAAATTAGGGATATACATCCTTGCACATCGTGGCATAGCAGCTCCTTTGCATCACCTTGTTGTATCTCGACTTTAGCTTTTATAATGCATTAATCAGAATTGGTTAAATTTAAATCCTTCCGTCCCCTTTTCAATACAATACTCGCTGGTGTGCTAAGTTTATAGTAGGACTACGCGACTTGGGGTAGGGCATGTGAGATGAATTCCACCGCACCACAGGATCTGGATAAAACTGTTACGGATTTATTAAAAACGATCCAGCAACTGGTTGTGGAAGTACATCCGGGCAAGGCAAAAACACTGCTGCTGGATCTCGACAGTACGCTTGATAAGGATCTGAGCCTGGACAGTCTGGGTCGCGTTGAACTTATCGCTCGCCTGGAAAAACATTTCAAAATTGTTTTGCCTGAACATGTGTTCGCTGAAACCGAATCTGTGCGCGATTTGTTGCGCGCACTTACTATTGCCCAACATCATATGGAAGTACAAGCGCCCGCAGGGATAACCGAGTTTGAAGTAGAAAAGATTGAACAAGTACCTGTCAGTGCCACGACGCTTATTGATGTGCTGGAATGGCATGTGCAACAGCATCCGAAGCGGTTGCATATACGAATTCTGGGCAACGAAGGTGAGGAAGATAGCCTTACTTACGCAGAACTCTGGCAAGGCGCACAAAAAATTGCCGCAGGCCTTCAGCAACAGGGTGTTCGGTCTGGGGAAACGGTCGCCATCATGTTGCCGTCCGGACAGGATTATTTTTTCAGTTTCTATGCTATCTTGCTGGCGGGAGCCATTCCGGTACCGATTTATCCGCCGGTGCGCCGCAATCAACTCGAGGATCATTTAACGCGGCATAGCGGCATTCTGAACAACTGCGTAGCCTGCATGTTGATCAGCATGCCAGAGGCAAAGGTGATAGCCCAATTGCTTAAATCACAGGTTGGCAGTTTGCGTGATGTCATCACGGTTAAAGAACTTGCTTCACAAACGGCGCAATTTTTACCTCCTGCCATCAGTGCTTCGGATATTGCTTTCCTGCAATACACATCAGGCAGTACGGGTAATCCAAAAGGTGTCGTGTTGACACATGCCAACTTGCTCGCCAATATTCGCGCCATGGGCGAAGCGGTAAAGGCGGATTCAAATGACATCTTTATCAGTTGGTTGCCGCTGTATCATGACATGGGCCTGATTGGTGCATGGTTCGGCAGCCTGTACTTTGCGATGGTGCTGGTGGTGATGTCGCCCTTGTCTTTTTTGATGCGCCCGCAACGCTGGTTATGGGCCATTCATCAATACCGTGCCACCTTATCCGCTTCGCCAAACTTTGGTTACGAACTGTGCCTGAAGCGCATCACCGATACGGATATTGAGGGCCTGGACTTGAGTTCCTGGCGTCTGGCCTTTAACGGTGCCGAGCCGGTGAGCCCCAATACCATTGCAAGATTCACCACACAGTTTGCGCCATTTGGGTTTCGCGCTGAAACAATGATGCCGGTTTACGGTCTGGCCGAGTCATCAGTGGGACTGGTGTTTCCACCCCTTAATCGCAAGCCGCGGGTTGATTGCGTGCAACGTGAGACGTTCAGCGCAACGACTGAAGCCCGGCCGGTTGAAACGACTGACGAAAATGCCCTGTGTTTTGTCACAAGTGGTCACCCGCTGGCGGGACATGAAATCCGTATTGTTGATCTTGATGGAAGAGAACTGCCGGAACGCCACGAAGGCTATTTACAATTTCGTGGTCCTTCGGTTACCAGCGGCTATTATCGTAATCCGGAGGCAACCAAAAAACTGTTCAAGGATGATTGGCTGAATTCAGGTGACCTGGCCTACATGGCAGAAGCTGAGGTATTTATCACGGGCCGCAGCAAGGATCTGATTATTCGTGCCGGTCGTAATATTTACCCACACGAAGTCGAAGAAGCCGTCGGAAATATTGCGGGCGTGCGTAAGGGTTGTGTGGCGGCATTTGGTACCACCGACCCACATACGGGATCCGAGCAACTGGTGATACTGGCGGAAACGCGGGAAACCGACAGCAAAAAGACCGCCACGCTGCAGAAAAAAATCACCGCCATCGCCAGTGACTTGCTGGGCTTGCCACCGGATGTGGTAATCCTTGCCCCGCCGCATACAGTGCTTAAAACCTCCAGTGGCAAGATTCGACGCTCTGCCTGCAAAGAACTGTATGAGAAGGGCGAACTTGGTCGGGCATCGAAAGCGGTTTGGTTGCAGATCACACGTATGGCAGTTCATTCCCTGTTACCACAATGGCGACGTCTGCGGCAAAAACTTGGCAATACAGTTTATGCCGCTTATGTCTGGACGTTATTTGCTACCCTTGGCGCTGCCACCTGGCTGTTGGTCATGCTGGCACCGCGCCTGAGCTGGCGCTGGCGCATTATTCATCTGTTTGCCCACTTTCTTTCGCTTGCTTCCGGCACAAGGATTGATCTTAATGGCGTAGAGAATTTGCCACCCGCGACCCAACCCTGCGTCTATGTCTCAAATCATGCCAGTTACCTTGACAGTTATGTGCTGCTTGCGGCGATTTCCCGGGGATTCAGTTTTGTCGCAAAAGTGGAATTACGCAACAAGTTATTCGTGCGACTGTTTCTGGACCGTCTACAGGCGGAATATGTTGAACGGTTTGATAAGGAAAAAGGACTCATCGATTCACAGCGCATTGCCAGGGCAGCACAACGTCAGCAATCGCTGTTCTTTTTTCCAGAAGGCACCTTTACCCGCGCGCCGGGACTGCAGAAATTTTATATGGGCGCATTTGTTAGCGCCGCACAGGCAAACATTCCCGTGGTACCCATTGCAATTCGAGGCACCCGCTCCATGTTGCGTGCAAAATCCTGGTTCCCACGGCGTGGCAGAATCACAATAAGCATAGGTGAAGCCATCCGGCCGGAAGAGCTACAGGAAGCAGTACAGAATGACACGTGGCGTTTGACGTTAGCATTACGGGACAAAGCGCGCCAATATATCTTGAATCATTGTGGCGAGCCGGATCTATTACGCTAAATAAGTGTTCCAAAATGGTATCCAGTAAGGCTCATAAATCTATCACTAAGACTATATGCACTTGCCGCTCACAAAATATGCAATACTAAAATTCCCTATAAAACCTCGTCCAATCAACCGTCTAACCAAGGATTTAAGCAATGAAATTGCTCATACGAAATATAGCAAGAACAACAACAGAAGAAGAACTTCTATCTTTGTTCGAAGCCTTTGGCACCGTTCAATCATGCGACTTAGTACTTGACAAAGAGACTGGTCAATCCAAAGGTTTCGGTTTTGTTGAAATACCTAATCAAGGAGACGCAAAAGCCGCAATGAAAAATATTAACGGCAAAGAGGTTGCTGGCAATAAGCTTCGCGTTAAAAAAACTGAATCAAAATAATGCCTGAAGAAAATAAAAAAGAAGGAAGTAAGAAACCTCGGAAACAAGATCCCTTACATGGCATCACACTTAAAGACATTGTCACCCAATTAGAAGAAAAATACGGTTGGGAAGAGCTTGGTAAACACATTCGTATTAAATGCTTCACCAATGATCCTGGTATTAACTCCAGCCTAAAATTTTTAAGAAAAACACCTTGGGCAAGAGCTAAAGTTGAAGCACTTTATCTAAGCGGAATAAAACGCCTATAAAAAAGCAATCATATACCTCGGCTATACTGGGTGTTAGTTGAAGGATAAATACTTTTTTGAAGTGCATTAATAGAGTCAGCATTACCACTTATATAACGATCAAAGTTTTTCATTAATGCTAACTTATCCATATCGATATTGGTATTTGTTTTTATATCTCTTAAATCGACAAAGAAACTAGAGAATGTATTTTTAATATCAGACACAATCTCGGTATTTAAAAAATTAGCTTCATTATAAACGGTATGATACCCGCCTTTCTCTTTATCGATAAAGTAAGAAACCTCTTTTAAATTAGTAATCGATGAAGATTTTTCACAGCATTGAATACATTTATCATCCACGATATTTTTCTTACAGCCTGATACTTGATGGAACATACACGCGATCGTTGTCATCAACACAATAGGATGAGATATACTGTAGGTAAGGTCGAAATTGTCTGGTTTATGTATTTTCTTTATCTGGCTTTTGCTTATCTCATTAGAGATAAAAGCGCCTACACAATTAAACTCTTCTTTTAAGCATAATAAGCTATAGGAATTCACTAAATTCATATACGGGCCGGCTGTCCAGGCTATTCCCTGCTCATACGCAGCATAAGCGACCCCACTATTGTTTGTCACTATACGTTCGGGTTGAACTTGTTGCAAAAACTCGACCGCCGCACGATAGTTCGCTCCGATTAAAACTGCAGGAAACCAGGGTATTAAACCTTTATTATTTTTGAATAACTCAATAAAAGTGGTGAGCTTGTCTTTAAAATGGTTAGGTAACTGGAAGTAAACATCCACATCCATTTCGTCACAAAGATAGATATCCTCTTTCGATGAAATCAACACTGATAAAGAAGGAGTAATTTCTTTATTATCATTTGATACATTAATCTTCTTAAACTCAATAGGAGCAATAAACTCTTTACCATTATTTAATTCAGTAATGATTTTATTCTTAATAATATTGAGTTCTTTAAACGGAACAAATACACCACGTTGCAAGTCATCCAAATCTAAACCATCGATAAAAAATTCGGTATCATTGATCGATTTAAATCGTTTAGACAACAACGCTTTATCTAAACAGGTGGATTTACTGTTAGTGATATCGACCGAGATAAGATTGCTATTTGAAAAGACATTAAATGATATTTCGGGTGTTTTAACCAAAATACTTAAAGGACTACCCGCGACACCTGAACACTTAATAATTAATGGTGCTTTATCAATGCTAAGCTGCCCGATACGCTCCTGAACATTCGAAATAATATCTTCTTTTATTTCGGAAAGTTCTTTTTTAACAATGGATAGTTTTTCATCATCTATTTCAGATTGCACAGTAATACCAAACTTTACCTTAGCTCGGTATACAGGTGAATGGTCGCGAGGATTATCAATAAAGATATCACGACTGATATCACCCTTTAAAAAAGAGTTTGAAAAATCTCGATTAAATACTTTACGAAGGTTATTATTTTCACCCTCTAATGTTTCTTTCGCAAAAAAGCTATCAAGTTGTTTGCG
>VAPL010262642.1_pt1 | contig 18523 bp, 17 predicted proteins | sample 3395061 | NCBI WGS metagenome assembly VAPL01 (sample SAMN08290444, study PRJNA428436) | hydrothermal vent metagenome | isolation source: Deep-sea hydrothermal vent chimney 2 | place: Pacific Ocean: Juan De Fuca Ridge | depth 2182 m m | reverse complement strand
TACACATAGAGCCAGAAGAAACCTACGTGCGCCTTAGATACAGACTCGACGGAGTCCTTACTGATATTCTTTCCTTCGATATTGAGACATATGAACTTATACTTTCTAGGATCAAACTTATCTCGGGGTTAAAGTTAAATATCCATAATTCCGCGCAAGATGGTCGCTTTAGTGTATCGGTACATGAAAAAGATACCGAAATACGTACATCGGTACTCCCTGGGGCATACGGAGAATCTATCGTTATGCGTATCCTTGATCCAAATGCAATTGCAGTCCCTATGGAGGAGCTTGGTATACCGCAGAACCTTCAGGAAATATTAAACCACGAGATCTCGAGACCTAACGGTATGATTTTAAACACTGGGCCAACAGGTTCTGGTAAAACGACCACCCTTTACGCATTCCTAAGAAAGGTCCACAGCGCAGAAGTAAAAATAATTACTATTGAAAACCCAATCGAATACCACCTACCAGGTATAGTGCAGACACAAACAGATGGTGATAAATATACATTCGCGAGCGGACTGCGTTCTTCACTTAGGCAAGACCCTGACGTGATTATGGTCGGCGAGATACGAGACAAAGAAGTTGCATCAACTGCAATAAATGCAGCCCTCACGGGACACTTAGTATTTTCCACACTACATACAAACACCGCCGCTGGCACATTCCCAAGGTTGATCGACCTTGGTGTTAATCCAAAAATAATTGGCTCAGCAATAAATATCACCATGGCACAGCGTCTGGTACGTAAACTTAAAGATGATTATAAAAAAGAAGTTGTGCTCAGTGGTAAGGATAAAAAAATAGTAGATATAGTACTCGACTCTATCCACGACAAAAGTCTTATACCAAAAGACACTTCTAAAATATTCGAGGCAACAGAAGAGTCTCCGATAGCATATAGTGGGCGTATAGGTATATTCGAAGCAATTCTGGTAACTGAAGAAATAGAAAAACTCATAGCAGAAAACCCAAGCGAACGTGAAGTTGCTCGGATGGCTAAAAACCAAGGTATACTAACCATGGTACAAGATGGAATTATTAAAGCTTTACAAGGTACAACTTCCCTTTCAGAACTACGAAGAGTTGTTGATTTAGAATCGATTAATGATACTGTAAACTCTAGTGGGGATATTCCACGAAAGTAACAGAATCACAAGCATAAACCCCTAAGCAATACTTTAGGAGACCTAAAGTCAACCAAGCATCTAAGGATTGTTACAGCTACTTACCCTAAAGCAAGACCATTACGTCCTTGAATATGGTTCAAAGCGTGGAGCTGAATTGTTTAGAGGTTTATGCTAATGATTTCAAGAGATATTTTAAAGAATTTTAAAAAAGATGCTGGGCAGCTTTTTTATGATTACTAACACTATGTTAACATAAAAAAGACATATGTCAACCCCTCAACCTGAAACTAACCCAGAGCAAGAAAATGTCGACAAGGCAGACCGTTCGTTCTTAGATCAAACTCTGCGCCCACATAAATGGGGCGAGTACATCGGACAAGTAAATCTAAAAGAAAATCTTAGGATATTACTCACCGCAGCAAAAGAAAGAGAGCACCCACCGGAACATATTTTATTTTATGGCCCCCCTGGTCTTGGTAAGACAACACTAGCCCACCTTATCGCAGAAGAAACTGGCGCCCAAATTAAAATTACGTCTGGCCCCGCGATAGAACGTGTTGGTGACCTTGCATCTATACTTACCAACCTAAGTCCAGGGGACATTCTTTTTATTGATGAGATTCACAGATTAAACAAAACTATCGAGGAGGTACTCTATCCAGCGATGGAATCAGGTGCACTCGACATCATAATAGGCAAGGGCCCTTCTGCACGAACAATCCAGCTAGAACTTCCTCCGTTCACACTTATCGCAGCCACAACTCGAATATCTCTACTTTCTTCCCCACTTAGGTCAAGATTCTCTGGTGGGACATTTAGATTAAACTACTACACAAACGAAGAGATTGGGCAAATACTAAATCGCTCAGCCAATATACTTAAAACTAATGTGGACGATGAAAGTGTTGCAGAAATAGCGAAGCGGAGTCGTTTTACACCAAGAACAGCGAACTTCTTATTAAAACGTTGTAGGGATTTTGCTCAAGTAAAGAAAGAGCCCCTTAAAAAAGAGATGGTGGATCAGGCACTCTCTCTACTGCAGATAGATGACCTCGGGCTAAACAAAGCCGATAGGGATTTACTTGAAATCATTATTGATAAATTTAATGGAGGACCTGTTGGACTCAGCACCATAGCTGCTGCAGCTTCAGAGGAGCAAGGCACCATAGAAGAAGTACACGAACCGTATTTCCTACAACTTGGACTTATTGAAAGGACCCCACGCGGTAGAATAGTAACGAGACGCGCGTATAAACATTTAAACAAAGAACTTAGAAGCAACACTCTTTTATAGTATTATTCCCTTTTCTTAATTTATAATTCCTAAAACATGTCAGGACATAATAAATGGTCAAAGATCAAACATAAAAAAGCAGCAACAGATGCGCAAAGAAGTAAAATCTTTGGTAAGCTCGGCAAACTTATTACAGTCGAATCAAAAAAAGTCAGCGGTGACGTAAACTCACCAGGACTTCGTGCTGTAATAGAGAAAGCAAAGCAGTCGAATATGCCAACCGACAATATAAAGCGTGCCGTGCAAAAGGGCACCTCAGACAACTCAGCGCCTATGGAAGCAGTGCTGTACGAGACATATGGCCCAGGAGGAATTGCTGTTATTATCTCAGGCTTAACAGACAACAAAAACCGCACAGCGGCGGAAATAAAGCATTTACTAAGCAAACAAGGCCTTACTCTCGCAGAACCAGGTGCGGCATCGTGGGCATTTGAAAAAGTTGGTGAAGAATATAATGCGAAAACCACAACTAAAATATCTAAGGAAGAAAATACAAAACTAGAACAGCTTATAGAAAATTTACTAGACCATGAGGACGTACAAGATGTGTACTCAAACGAAGAGTCCCAAGAATAACTATGCTAGTACTTGCCATTGATCCAGGATACGAGCGAATAGGCATTGCTGTTATAGAAAAAGATGCCAAATGGAAAGATATTCTTATATATTCTGATTGTTTCAAAACAGACTCTAAAGACAAATTTGAGAATCGATTATTACAAGTTGGTGAGGAGATAGCTAGATTGATAGAAGAGTATTCGCCAGACGCACTCGCAATCGAAAAATTATTTTTTAATACAAACCAAAAAACAGCCATGAACGTAGCAGAAGTTCGTGGTGCTCTTATTTACATAGGTAAAGCTAGTAAACTTACTCTGTTTGAATATACTCCACTTCAAATAAAAAATGCTGTGACAGGCTACGGTAGAAGTACAAAGGAGCAAATAGCTAAAATGGTTCCAAATCTTATTAAAATCAATAAAGAAATCGAGTATGACGATGAATATGATGCCATCGCTATAGGACTAACGTGTCTCGCTTCAGAGAGGTAATCGTATCTACAAAAATAGACAAGATCATCAATCAGAATAAGTCTGATTCCTGCCACTGTTATGCTGTGTTACTATGGTCTTTATTAGCGACGTAGAGCGAGGGAAATGAAAAAGTAAGACTTTTTCATTTTAGAGCTGAGGAGTTAATATTGATTAAATATAATGGCATCAAAACGAAAAAACAGCTTATTATATAAAGCTATTCTCTTTTTTACAGCGGTTGGAATGTTCGCGTTTGGCGGTATTATATTGTGGACAGCGACTCTTGAGATACCTGACCTAGAATCATTTGTAAACCGTAAAATTGCACAGTCCACTAAAATATATGACCGTACTGGTGAAATACTTCTTTTTGATTTACATGAAAATGTGCAACGTACAATAATACCCTTCGACGAAATATCTAGAAATATAAAAAACGCGACAATAGCAATCGAAGATGCAGACTTTTATGACCATTTTGGTATACGACCGATTGCAACTTTCAGGGCGGTGTTTATACAACCACTGCGAGGTAAAGGAGTGCAAGGTGGTTCAACTATTACACAGCAAGTAATTAAAAACGCTCTCCTTACAAACGAAAGAAAGATATCAAGAAAGTTAAAAGAGTGGGTACTGTCCGTAAAACTTGAAAAGAAATTAACTAAAGAGGAAATACTTGCACTCTATCTTAACGAATCCCCATATGGTGGAAGCTTATATGGTATAGAGGAGGCCAGCCAAGCATTTTTGGGTAAATCAGCTGTCGATTTATCTATAGCTGAGTCAGCCTATCTGGCAGCGCTACCACAAGCTCCAACTTACTACTCACCGTATGGGAATAACAAAGACAAGCTTGAAAACAGAAAGAATTTAGTTCTGTTAAAAATGTATGAAAACAATTTTATATCAAAGGAAGAATACAATTCAGCGAAAAAAGATCTTGTTGAGTTTAAACCTCAACAAGATACAGGAATCAAGGCTCCACATTTTGTATTTTTTATAAGAGAATATTTAGAAAATAAATATGGTAAGCGTGCAATCGAAGAACGTGGACTTAAAGTCATAACCACAATAAATTACCCACTACAAAATAAAGCAGAGGAAATAGTTAATAGATATGCACTTGAAAATGAAGAAAAGTTTAATGCTGAGAACGCATCTCTTGTTGCGATTGATCCAAAAACTGGACAAATACTCGTTATGGTTGGCTCGCGTGATTATTTTGATAAAAAAATTGATGGAAACTTCAATGTGTCGCTTGCAAAGCGACAACCTGGTTCCGCATTTAAGCCATTTATATACGCAACCGCCTTTGCAAAGGGTTACACTCCTAAGACTGTTGTTTTTAATCTAAGGACACAATTCTCAACCAATTGTGCACCAGAAAATCTCACTAGTGAAAATGGTTGTTACGCACCAAGGAACTACGACCATACATACGGAGGTCCAATAACGTTTAGAAATGCCCTTGCACAATCAGTAAATATCCCTGCAGTAAAAGCGCTCTATTTATCTGGATTAACACCATCATTCAATACAGCGCGCGATATGGGACTTACAACACTAACTGATGTTAATAGGTATGGATTAACTCTAGTGCTTGGTGGTGGTGAAGTTACATTATTAGACATAACCAGCGCGTATAGTGTTTTTGCAAACGATGGAGTAAAAAACCCCTATACTGGTATCCTAAAAATCGAAGACAGTGAAGGTAACATACTAGAAGAGTTCACCCAGAGACCAGCCAAGATCCTAGAGCCACAAATAGCACGACAAATTTCAGACATTCTATCAGACAACGAGGCACGTGCACCAGCATTTGGATTTCGATCTCCTCTTTATTTTGAAAACTATGACGTGGCATCTAAGACCGGAACAACAAACGATTTCAAAGATGCTTGGATTATTGGATATTCACCAAACATCGCAGTAGGCGCTTGGGCAGGAAACAATGACAATACCCCTATGGAGAAGAAGGTCGCTGGTTTTACTATTGCACCACTTTGGAATGAATTTATGAACGTGGCTCTTAAAGATATGCCTAAAGAATATTTTAAAGAACCAATAGGACAAAAAACAGAGTCTATGAAGCCAGTATTAAAAGGTGAGTGGAGAGGAAGTGAGCAATATATTATTGATTCAATATCAGGAAACCTCGCAACAGAATTCACTCCAACAGAAACAAGAAAAGAAAAGGTTATTACAAATATACATTCAATATTGAAATGGGTTGATAAAAGTGACCCACAAGGAGAGATACCAGAAAACCCCGAAAAAGACTCTCAGTTTGATCTATGGGAATACCCTGTACGAGAATGGGTTACTGAAAATGAGATAGCAGAGGGAGGAAAAATACCAACAACACTAGACACCATACACACACCAAAAAACAAACCTACAATACACTTCACATCTATAGACCCTAATATAAAATATTTTATAAACTCGTCTATAATAACAACAATATCCTATACGAGCACATTTCCTATAAAAAAAGTCGATTATTTTGTTAATGGAGTATTCTTAAGCTCTATTGGAAACTCTCCTTATACTTTTATTTTTTCTCCACACACAATCCTAAACATAGGAGAAAAGAATACTATAAAAGCTGTAATATACGACTCTTTTTTTAATAAAAACAGTGTAGAGTCTGAGTTACAAATACGATTCTAACGCATATCTTTTACGACCACCTTATCTAGTTGTTTTTCAAGTTTTTTTAAAACATCTTCTTTAATAAAAAAAATTTCATTTTTTATTATTTGGTTACTTTTTATGTGTATAACATTGTTATGGTAAACAATTTCATCCATAGAAATAGGTATTTTTCTTTCTTTTAAAATATCTAAGACAACCTTCCTAACAATACGATTAGTTGGTTTTAGTTTTGAAAACTTTTTAAAAAAAGAGGTTATGTTTTTCATACAAATAACAAAACTTAAAAATCTATCCCGAAATAGACTTATAACCAATATACTTGAGTGTAGTTCTAGACGCTAGTGGAAAATACAAGGAAGTATATTGGTTATAAATTATTTGTTCATAGGCATTACTAAGTACAAAAACGACTCATCTGAAACACCTTTAATAATAAGTGGCTTACCTATTCCTGTGAAGAACATAGTTATACTATCTGACTGTATTAAGTTTAAACAATCATATATATACCTATAATTAAAACTACACTTAAGGTCTTCTCCTTTTATCACAGCATCTATATTATCACTCGTTTCACCAACGGTATTATTGTTTGTATGTATTGTAAATTTTTTCTTTTTAGGTTGTATTTCAATAGATATTTGTCCAAATTTATCTGAAAATATATTTATTTTTTTAAATATATTTATTAAATCTTGTTTTAATACAATAACTTCAGAAATATGTTCTTTTGGAATAATTTGTTTGTAATCAGGGAAAACACCATCAATAATTCTTGATGTTATAAATATATTTTCACATTCAAAAGAAATCTGATTATCATCAACTTTAATAATAATATCAGTATCTTTTATTTGATTTAATATACGTATTATTTCTACTGCATTCCTTATAGGTAATAAAAATGATTGACTTAATGTGTTTTTATCTTTAATTTGTATTTTCTTCTCAGCTAACCTAAAAGAGTCTGTCGCAACAAAATATATTTTTTTATCGTGTTCATAAATATAAACACTTGATAACTCAGGTTTAATTGTTGAATATGAAGCACTATATACAACAGACTCTATACCTTTTATAATGTTTTCTGATTTTAAATTATAAATTACATCACTTTTAATAATCGGTAATGATGGAAAATCATCATAAAGTTGTGTATTTAAAATAGTTTTACTATGTTTTGTAGTAATAACAAGTGTTTCTTTTTGTGTTTCTATATTAATTTCAGAATCATATGTATTTTGTATCGTATTGTAAAAAATACTAGCAGGTACGGCAACAATTCCATCTTCTTGTGATTTTATATTAACAAAAACTTCAATACCTAATTCTATATTTGTGGAACGGATTATAAGAGTATTATTTTTAACAATCAACAGAACACAACTAAGTACAGGTAGTGTTGGGTTTGTGTTGGTTATTTTTTCTGTTATAGATAATGCTTTTATTAAGTTATCCTTTTCACAAGTTATTTTCATGTTTTTTATTATTTCTTTATTATTACTATTAGTGGTGTTGATATGTTGAAAAGTTGGTTTTAATCATATTTTTATTATTATTTTTATGTTTATAATAATGATAATATGTGAATAAGTTGTTTAATTTATTTTATAAATAATTATTTTTATGGTTATTTATAAAATATTTACTTTGTATACACACTTATTCAACAACTAATACATATCTTTTCCATTACAATAATGCGCGGATTTGGTCTATTTCTTGTTCGAGTGTTGAGTTATCTTTTAGGTCCCTTTTTATTTTTTCACATGAATGGATTACTGTTGTGTGGTCCCTACCACCAAGTTTTTCACCTATACTTGGGTAAGATACACCAAAATCTTCACGTAGGATGTACATAATTAGTTGACGTGGTTTAACTATTTCTTTTTTGCGTGTTTTTTCGTAGATACTACTTTCATTAACTTCATAGAAATCTGCTATTTTTTTGACAACTTCTTTTGCAGATATTGATTTCTTTGGTTTTGAGCCATTTTTAATAATAGCTTTAATTTCAATTTGGTTTGGTATACGGCCTTTTACTTGAGATTGGAATATGATGGAGTTTAAAACCCCCTCCAACTCTCTAATATTCCCCTGAACCTCACGAGAGATGTATTCAATAATTTCGTCCGGTAGCATGAAATTACTTTGTGCTGTTTTTGATTTAAGTATAGCTATACGTGATTCATGGTCTGGTGCTGGTATATCAGCTATCATACCCGCATTAAAGCGTGATTTAAGCCGTTCCTCGAGCCCTGGTATGTAGTTGGGGTGCCTGTCTGACGAAAAGATTATTTGCTTATTATTATCATACAAAGCGTTGAATAAGTGGAACAATTCTTCCTGAGTTTTTTCTTTGTCAGATAAAAATTGAATATCATCCATTATTAATACGTCATATTGGCGATACTTCTCTTTAAAAGTGTTTGCTTTACCCTCTTGAACGGAATTGAGGTAATCGACGGCAAATCTTTCAGATGTGACATAGAAGACCTTTCTGTTTGGATTTGTTTTTTTAATATAATTACCGACAGCTTGTATAAGGTGGGTTTTCCCATGGCCAGTTGAACCATAGATAAATAGTGGATTATATACTATCCCAGGTTTTTGTGTGATCACCTGGGCCGCTGCGTGTGCTAGTTGGTTAAATGGACCAACGACGAATGTATCGAAAGTGTATCGCGGATTTAGGTTGTCGTTTTTATTGATATAGAAATCTCCAAGAGGAAGTTCTCCAACAGAGTTTTGGTTGAATGGTTTTGATAGTGTTTGATTTCTGTAGGAGTTCTTTTTTTGATCTTTAGATATTATATATTCAAGACCGCGTACTTCTGAAGAAAAGTTGCGTAAAGTTTTTAAAATATCTCTATGATATTTATTAGCAAGCCAATCTTTAACAAACTGGTTGGGAACTCCGAGATATACAACACCCACATCTATTCTCTGTATGGATGTATTTTTAAACCAGGTACTAAAATTTGCTTTTGAGATACCTAGCTCAATATCTACAAGTGTATTTTCCCAAAGTTGTTTTATGTCCACGGTTTTGTAAGTTTAATGTATGTAAAGATAGTAAAGTATCTACTAATATATTCAAATTAGGTTAATGGCTGACGGTAATAAGATATTATTTGTATACAAGTGGGATCACTACATTATCCACATATACACAATTCCCTACAAAAACATAAGAACCTAATTCAATTTTCAATGCAATCCGTATAGGATCTGCTCTAAAGAACTTATATATTATATAGAAGTGTACATGATGATATAACTTGTGCGCACTGAATGATTGTGTTGATAAACTGTTTACAAAGTGTTGATTATTCGTATTGCAATTAAATTTTCTGTTATCTCACTCTCCTACTATAGAGACGTTCAAGTATATAATGTTTTGTGAGTAAATATCGATTTACTTGAAAATAACAAAGTTTTATCGTATACTCATATTCTTATGTCACAAACATATAACCCAAAAAACAAGAAACGCAAGAGGACACACGGCTTTTTGAGTCGTACACATACGTCCGGAGGTAGGAATGTGCTTAAAAGACGTCGTCAAAAAGGGCGTGCTAGTTTATCTGTGTAGATAATCTATTCTAAGCATAAAAAACATGCTTAAATCACAAACAAAAACATTTTTTAAGACCGTCGTAGAATCTGGCGGTTTGTTTAATTCAAAACATTTATCACTTAAGGCTGTGAGTAAAGAAACCTTAATGCCTGAAGTAAAAATCATAATATCAAAAAAAGTAGTTTCGTCGGCTGTAGATAGGAATCACTTGAGGCGCAGGGTTCGTGGTATTTTCAATAATGCAGGAGGCAACCATATGTGGGCCATTTTTTATGCAAAAAAAGGGTCTGGAGGGCTGTCATTTAAAGATCTTCAAAGTGAGGTGAAATATCTTATAAAGAAGCTAAATAGCAAAAACGATAAACGGTTGTAGAAGTTGCGAGAGTACGCTAAGATTGTCTAATGATTTCATCTTTATTTTCATCATTTATATACAACCCGCTCTACAATGGTCTTATTTTCCTCGTTGGGCATATACCATTTGCAGATGTTGGTATTGCAGTGATTATACTTACAATAGCTGTAAAAGTAATATTACTTCCACTTGCGCACGTGGCTATACGCTCTCAGATTGTAATGAATGCTATTAAGCCTGAGCTCGAGGCTATTAAAGATAAATATAAAGAAGATAAACAAGAGCAGGCTAAGCAGACAATGAGTCTATATAGAGAAAAGAAGATAAATCCATTTGCCATGATCGTTCCTCTTTTTATACAAATACCTATAATCCTTGGTTTATATTGGGTGTTTTTACGTGGAGGGTTACCTGAGGTAAATACAGAACTTCTATACTCATTTGTTAGAATACCAGAAATGGTTAATATGCAGTTTATGGGAATTGTTGATGTTGGTGGTAAGAGTATAGTTATAGCCTTGCTTGCTGGTATTTCACAATATATTCACACAAAAATATCTTTCCCTAAATTAGATACAAAGAACAAAGAGAAGTCATTTAAAAACGACATAGCAAGAAGTATGCATATACAAATGAGGTACGTCTTACCTATTATTGTGGGTGTTATTTCATACTCTATCTCAGCAGCAATAGCTATATATTGGACTACCAGTAATATATTTGCGATACTGCAAGAGGTGTTTATACGTAAACGTATGCTGAAGAAGGCGGACGTTAAACAAGAGGCTACAAACGCCTCAGGGGCTCAAGAGGGTAAGATGACCAGTAGATAATTTGAGATAACAACCTAAAGATAATTTAAAGGACAATGAATAATCACGAAAAAATTACAAGTGAAATAAAGATTTTTTTAGAGAAATTAAACATTGTCCCAGATTCAATAGATGTTAAAGAACATAAACTGCATCCAATATTCTCCATACAGACAAAAGACTCAGCACTCCTTATAGGAAATCATGGTGAGACACTACGTGCGTTTAATTACCTTATTAAGAGGGTAATTAACCAAAACGATTCAGATGAAATTAGGTTCCTTGTAGATATAAACGGGTATCAAGAACGTCGATTGAAAGATCTTGAAAAACAGGCAGAATTGTTGGCGGATAGAGTGCGAGCATTTAAACATGAGGTCGAGTTAGACCCAATGAGTGCATACGAAAGGATGATAGTGCATTCGTTTTTTACAAATGACCCGCATATAGAGACCGCCTCAACTGGTGACGGCAGGTTTAGAAGAGTAGTACTAAGTTATTCTGGGCAGTAATTTAACAAAAGACCAAGATAAATTTCCATAAAAACACCGCGCCTATGGCGCGGTGTTTTTATGGAGGTTAAGTAGACAGTGGCTTTACAACGTTAGTCCCCAGAGTACCAAAGTCCTTTTGTCAGTGAACAGAAGCATTTTTTGTTCACTATCAATTTTTAAGTATGTCGCATCAAAAGACTTCCCTTCTGCCTCAGCATCGTATACTAATCGGGATATGTTTGTTTCTATGTTGTAAGACCAAATATCGTCAGAGAACGACATAGACCCTTTATACCAGTCATCAGGAATTGTTCCTTGTACAGCATTGTACGGAGATGCGCATAGTATAATAGAGCTGTCAGCCCACGTGCATTTATCTGGCAGAGTTGTAAATGGTACGCTAATTATTTCATCTGTATTAATGTCGGCTATAAATAAATCTGTTCCACTGTCTCGGCTTACAGATAGGAGTATTTTTTCACCGTCTGGACTTATATTTGTAATTAACCCCAGTGTGGAAAATAATTTAGTACGTTCTCCGTCCTTTAATTTATACAGAAAACCACGCACATTATTGGAAGACTTTGTGGTTACTCCTACAGAATCCCCTAGCCATGTTGGGACCCAGTCGTATATTGTGGACGAAAATACAGGCTTACCATTAGTGCCGTCAAAATTAGATATGATTCCCCTAGAGCTGTCTCCAATCTTTTTTATATAAAAGATTTCATTATCCTCGTGGACAGCTATGTCGGTGATATTGTTACTTAAAAACCATCCATCAAGCACGATAGCATCTTTCGATACCTTACCGTAAAAACTTTTCAGTATTTCGTTATCGTCTAAATACTGAAGTATGACCATGTCACCATTTGGAGACCATGTGCTTTTTTGTATCCTTGGTATTGTTGTGTTTGATATACGGTTTTGCTCTAGAGAATCCGCTGTTGTTTCATATATATGTCCAGTAGCCCTTTCCACGTATCTGATGATTGTATTTTCTTCATCGGTGAATATTACAGCTCCAGAAGATGGTCCACTAGAGATTTGGCGCAGTACAGGGACTAGCGTGTCACTTTTAGTTACGTCACCTTTATCTCCACCAAGTGATTCAGAGCCAGGGAAGAGTATATTCCGGGCGTCTCTATCTGCCCTAAACTCGTTTACGTCAATATTTCTATCATCTACAACAAAGAATTGATAAGCAAAAAATAATCCGACAATCGCGACAATTGATAATATAATTACAAGTATTAAAATTTTCCTTTGGGTGGTCATAGGCTTTTTATGGGTTACTAACTACTTGTAGGTGTCTGATTTGAAATTGTGTCTTGCTCTTCTTTTGTGAAGGTTTTTCCTCCTTTATAATCGGACACTTGTTCTTTTGGTATCAGTTTTTCTATATTTAGTTTATTTACCTTTATGTCAAATTCCAGCAATTTCGGATTTATAGTAAAGAGGATTAACCATATTAAGAGGGCTATAAGCAAACCAACAACCGCATTTTGGATACGCTCTCTTCCAGCACTTTTCGAAAACACAGACTCACTCGCCATATATTGAAAACCTCCAATAGTTATCATAACAACAGCAAGTGTCGCTGAAATGGCTAGCCCAAGCTTGAACGCCCCATTTAAGAAACCACTAAAACTTCCAGCATTTGTTACTCCTGGTATCTCTGTAAGCGGAACGAAGGCTTCTTGTGCAAAAGTGAGTGCTGGTATGCACAATAAAATAGTTAAAAATATTATATAAATAGCAGTATTCCTTTTTATGGGTGATATAGTCATATTAAAATCCAAAACTCGATGAAGATTCGCTTCCAAATATTACCTTAAACTTTACACCACCTTCTTGAAAGAAGTCCACAGTGTTTTTTATAGACACTGAAATTTCAGCCTCTCCCTCTTCAGAGCCTGTGTGACTCACGGTAATACTCCCTTTGTCTTCCCCTAATGTAATAGGTTTGTTATTAAGTCTCCAAGAATAATTAATATGTGTATCGTTTCTTTTATTTAAAGACATCGCAAATGGATATGCTGTGAACTTTGTCTCTTGTCCTACAAGTGAGAATATGTTTTTTATGGTTTTGTTAAAGAGCGTCCCAAGCAATGGATTGTTTTCATATACTAGTACGTGGCTATTTTTGATAGGTATTAATAGTGTACGTTTTCCAAATAAAGCCTTGTCTATCGACTCTATTTCCACTGATACTGATAGAGATTTTAATGGTTTTGTTTGAGACACGGATATTGTGTTTTGTCCTTTTCCCGATACACGCTGAATCACTTTCCCATCAACTCTCCATGAATATACAAGTTCACTAACTTTTATTTTATTACCACGGCTGTTTACAAAATGAGGCACAGTCTCAATAGCGATAATACTACCCACAGACGCTTCACTTTTCCCTCTATATAGAGGGTACGTAGAAGTGTGTGCTTGCCAAAGTATATCTATGTCTATTGGCCGTATAATTACCTGCTCAGATCCTGATAGAATACCCTCTGTGGTAGCTACGATATCTATCTTGGAACTACTTCCAAGAGCGTCAGTGTCAAACCTAAAGATTTTACCCCCAATAGATTGTTGTTTTAAAATATCGTTAACAAACCACGATATTGTTGCTCTATCTAAGTCTATGGAGAAACTCTCAGCAGATACTGTGACAGATTCTCTTGGCCCTGGATTAGTTGGGCTTATTTTAAATACAATAGTATTTTCAATACCAGGTACTATTTGTGCGGAAGTGTAAAGTGGTGTGAATAAAAGTATAGAAAGTAAAAAAATAGCTAGAAAAAACAAAGATATAAGGGTGTTTTGTACTGTAATATGCCAATTCATTGTATATATTGTACCCCCACACCAACTTTACTGCTACTGTTTGTGCCTAGAGAGCTAACAAGCTTTTTAGTTTCCTTTTTGAATATACTCTAAGATTTAATATTTTCGTAAAACTCCTTTATTTTCTTTTTATCCTCTCTTTGTACCAGTAAAACTGTTACAAATATAGTTAAAGTCCATACAGGTAGTATATTAAGTATAGGCACGAGTTCCACTAGAAAACCGCCAAACAGTATTGCCATACGCTCGACACTTTCTACAACACTCACACCATGAAGCTTTAACCATATCCAAAATGTTAGCCAAATAATAAGCCCGATCATTGGTGAGAGCACCCATCCTACAAATGGAGTAAGACCCACAACACCTTGGAAAAGATCAAAACCAAAAGCTACTGCTACCATGAGTTTACCTGTTCCAGAGTCGATTCTTTCTTGTGGGGGTTCTATGCTTTCTGGGGATATATTTCTTGCCATAACTTAGTTGCTTAGTTTGCTTTGTTTATATTTTGCTGCAAAGCTTCTTTGTTCTTTCGTATGGCAAGTATTTGTGACGGGTCAGATGTAATTATTTGGTCCTCTGTGTAAGATGCAATCACCTTAATAGCTACATGTTTTAGTCCAGCAAAAAAGATACCCTCCCCTACGTCAGACTCAAGTAGCAGATATTTTTCCTCGTCGCTTAGTTTAAATGTCTTTTGTATAAGATCTACAGAAGTTGGGGACTGTTTCATTAGCATCTGTATAGATGAGTTGCTGATCATAGGCATTCCATACGGAGAGCTTAAGAAGTCACTCACGTCTTGAGTTATTGTTGCAAGCCCTAAGAAATATTTTCGTCCGCGCTTTGCAATACTAAAGAGAAAAGATGCCGTATCTTCAGACTTCATCATCCACCATGCCTCATCGATAATAAGTAGTCGTTTTTTTAGGTTTTTACGAACCATGTTCCAGATAAAGTGTGTAACGATGTACATTGCGACGGGTTTTAGGTCGTCCTCCATATCTCGCACCGAGAAAACCACAAATTTCTTGTTGATGTCGACATTTGTTGGTCGGTTAATAAACCCAGACCAGGTACCGTGAGTGTATTTAGAAAGTCGTTGCACTAAGGAGTCACTCCCTTCCATACCCGCAAGTACCATCTCAAAGTCAGAAAGCAATGGTGGCTCAATTTGAGAAAAGTCAGATTGTGCGGTGATATCTTTAAGTGCGTATGTCTCTGTTATAGCCCTATCGACGATAGCATCTTCTTCAGGGCTTAATCCGCCAAGCATAATACGGAAAAGACCGACAAGTGAAATGATATTTGAGCGCAGTATATCAGCTGGATTTTCGTCCTCTCTGGGCATGGGTAGGTCAAATGGATTGATGTGGTGTTCTGAGCTCAGAGATATATTAAAGTGTCGCCCACCTGTTGCCTCTGCCATATATTCATATTCACGTTCTGGATCAATCACAATAACTTCTGTATCAAACATGAGGGTTCTTAGTATTTCTAGCTTCGTCGCATATGATTTACCAGAACCAGACTTCGCAAAGGTCACTGAATTGTAGTTTTCTAGAGAGAAGCGGTCAAAGAGTACGAGGCTTGAATTATGTCGGTTAATTCCATATAAAATTCCTTTGTCTGAAGTAAGGTCAAAAGAAACAAATGGGAATATACTCGAAAGTGGAGAGGAGTTAAGCTTAGAGTGGACCATAAGCTTATCAGTACCAACTGGAAGTACGCTGAGGAACCCCTGTACTTGCTGAAATAATGCAGGTTTTATATATATAAGCTTAGATTCAAGCATTGATTTAATTTCTGATTCAGCTTTATCAAGGTCATCAACAGAGTCTCCATATATGGTGATATAAAGTCCAACATCAAATATTTTTTCTTGTGCTTGTTGTAGCTGGTCTCGTAATTGTTCTAGGTCTTGATACGCAGTGTCTAGCTTTGGGTCACGCACTAACCCCTTACCTTCCCTAGTTGTTATTTGGCTTTGTATCTCGGCTACCTTTTTTTGGAATTTTCTTAAAATCGCTGCTGTATCAGTAGGATGAATTGAAATTGAAATATCAAAGACCTTATCAAGGTTAATAATTGGAGAAAACCAACTACTGTTAAGAAATCGAGGATATGAAATCACAAAAAAAGTACGTGCAATCTTGTCACCAAGGTGAAGTTCTTTAGGTGTAACTTTAAGCGCTGACGGAGCAATAATATCTTTTAGTTCAAGTGCACCAGCACGATATATCTCTTCTGGTAATATGGGAATAATTTCATTACTCTCAACTTTTTTATTTTTTCTGAAAAAATCTAAAAATGTCATAGTGATATATTAATTTAATTTCTGGGTTACTTGGTCTTGTCCTAATTTGATTGGTTTCTCTTGTTCGCCAGGGTTAAAAATCTTGTAATACATCTCGATTACCTCTTCGGTATCAAGTTTTATTACACGGACTCCGGAGCGAATTAGACCCTGTTCTACAACAGCCATACGTTGCTCGAGTTGGGAGAGTGCTTCCTCAAAGTTTATTTGATCTTGATTGTCGTTCTGTTTTTTACCAAAAAACTTAGAGATTAGGTTGTTTTTAGATTGAATTGCAGGTTTTGTATATGGAACAACGATAAAAAAGTTTTTAGTCATAATATTTGATGCCTCAACGAAGTTCTTCACAAACTCAATGTATTCTTGTATCTGGATTCGCATCAAGTCATTCGTAGTGTTTTCTAATTGCCCTTCTAGGAGTGCAACATACGGCCTTATATCTAGTTCTCGTGATTGTATAGAGATTTGTATGGAGAACTCAAGTGAGTTAAGAAAGTTTTGAAATTGAGAAATAATAGCATTTTGTTCGTCTGCTGACTTGAGTGCAAAGTTAAGCGACGAAGCCATTAAAATACCACGCAATGAGCCATCTTTTAATACAACGATACCGTCACGTATTTTTTCTATTGGTACAAAATTTTGTGATGCTTGTGATTTTTCTTGAGCCATATTTATAAACTATTTAATATTTTCTTTTATATCAAGACTCCACGCTAGGTCTTTGAGTTTGTTTTCAGACAGTTTTGGTACAGAAATGACGGAATCTTTAGTTGATTTAATGTTTTTGGCTTTCTTAGGTACTCGCTTACTCGCTTCCCATAGGTATAGTTTTTTACCGAAAAAATAACTAATACCATACTCTATTGTAGTTAAAAGCGGTCTATTATTTACCTTGTAGAAAGCCAATCCTATCGATAGACTTATGACTGGAATTATAAAAATAAAAGCAATAAACAACGGCAGAAATCTCCATAAAGTGAAAGATAGGCCGGCACCACCAGTAAGATAAATAAATTGTTTAAGAGTTAATGGGCCGAAAATTCTATCTTCAACCTCAATAAACTGCGGTACTTGATATCGCATAACTTTATTATACTGTATTTAACACACCTTTTCCCTTTTAATTTGATAACTTTTACCGAAAACTAATCAATAAGCTCTCTATAGGGGTCGACAGTGTAGCCTTTAGTTGTCACTACGTTAACCTCTTTAGGTTTATTTCTTACAATAGAGTCTAGTTTGTTGGTACTTTTAGTTTCTGTACCACTAACGCTGGTAATTGTTGTTGCAGTTGGCATTACTTTTGTTTCTTCCATTTCTGTACGTACTGGTTGTATATTTGGGATATTTCTCTCAGGAATAGCTGGTTTTGGTATCCTACTAGGCATTATATCTTCCGGTAGAGAGGTATTTCCAGCTTTAGTTTGTGCCTTATAAGTAGAAGTAGGTAGGTTTTTGGGTGCTATAACAAACTCTGGCTCTTTGCTTTTCACTTTTGTGACCCCATCGTCTGGTTGGGTTTTTGTTGCGACCTCTGTTTGTTTGGCGGCTAAGTTTTTATCTATGGGTATAATGCCTTGCGAGTCATTATGCACGATTCCTTGTGAGGAATCGCCTCTGGGCATGATATTTTGCGAAATATCAGACATGATTCCTTGTGAGGAATCGCCTGCTGTAGGAGTTTTTTCTTCTAGTGTTGTCTTTTTGTCTAGCTTAACACTTGGTGTTGTTGTGGTAGTTGTTTTGATATCTCGAATTTCTTTTCTCTGTGGGATGGTTGTTGTCTTTTTTAGTGTATTTCTTACAGAAAGGAATATTTCTTTTGCAACGTCATTTGATATTTCTATTGCTTTCGCTTCAGGTACCCTGAGTTCTTTCTTTAGGTTTTCTTTATAGTTTTCTGATTGCTCAATACCAAGCAGTACCATGTAAGTTTCGTTTTCTAAAACCTGACCTTGATCTATATGCAGGTGATGTTCTTGAGATATCTCTCGAAGTT
>VAPL010302659.1_pt1 | contig 18531 bp, 18 predicted proteins | sample 3395061 | NCBI WGS metagenome assembly VAPL01 (sample SAMN08290444, study PRJNA428436) | hydrothermal vent metagenome | isolation source: Deep-sea hydrothermal vent chimney 2 | place: Pacific Ocean: Juan De Fuca Ridge | depth 2182 m m | reverse complement strand
CCTACAATCGCCTCCCGTTGGCGGCTCTTGCAGCCGGGAGAGGCTCGAAGGGTTTCGGGGTGCTCAATCAGTACTACGGCGACTACGTCACCGTTGCAGTCTTCATCGCAGTAGGCGCGCTGCTGGTCGGTGCCGCCGTCGGCACATCGAAGCTGCTCGCGCCCAAGGCGCCCGGCGGTTTGAAGGACGTTCCCTACGAATCCGGTATCGAGCCGGTCGGTGGGGGATGGAGCCAGAGCCACATCCGCTACTACGTCTTTGCGCTTCTCTTCCTCATCTTCGACGTCGAGGCTGTGTTCATCTTTCCGTGGGCGATGCAGCTCGAGCACTTCGACTCGATCGGGATCGGCGGGTTCGCTCTGGTCGAGATGTTCGTCTTCATCGGGATGTTGCTCGTCGGCCTGGTCTACGCCATCCGGAAGGGCGTCCTACAGTGGGAGTGATCGAGAAGTTCGGGGCACCCAAGCCCCTGTCATGGCTGTTGAACTGGTCCCGCAAGTACTCGTTGTGGTACTTCCAGTTCGGCCTCGCGTGCTGTGCCATCGAAGTGATGGCGGTCGCCGGTCCCCGCTATGACTTCATGCGTTTCGGCATCGTGCCGCTCCCTGCATCTCCGCGCCAGTCCGACCTCATGGTGGTTGCAGGCACCGTTACTGACAAGATGGCCCCAGCGGTCAAGCGCCTCTACGATCAGATGCCTGAGCCGAAGTACGTCATCTCGATGGGGTCGTGCTCGAACACCGGTGGGCCGTACTGGGATTCGTACTCGGTGACGAAGGGTGTCGATCAGATCATGCCGGTCGACATCTACGTCCCTGGCTGCCCACCTCGCCCCGAGGCGTTGCTCGAGGGGATCATCCTGCTCCAGGACAAGATCACGAACGAGAACGTCAGGGACAAGTGGAGGGGCGATCGATGACCGACTCTCCCGCCACCACCGATGCCGACAATGTTGATCAAGCGCCCGATGCGCTCACCACATATGCCGCCGGGATCGCCGAGCGCTACGACGCCGACGGCTTCACCGTCGAGTTCGACACGATCCGCGTGTTCGTCGACCGTACGAAGTGGGTCGAGACCATCGTGGCCGCTCGAGACGAGCTGCCGTTCTTCTCCTGGCTCTCCGCCATCGACTGGTCCGCAACGACGGAGGTCGGTGAGGGGGTCGACGACCCGGAAACCCTCGAGGAGCGTTTCGAGGTCATCTGCCGTCTCTCATCCGTCGAGAACGCGGACGCCGTGAACTTCATCGCAACCGTCCCGAAGGACGATGCAGTGATCGACTCTCTTGCTCCACACATCGGGGGTGCAGCGTGGCACGAGCGCGAAGCACATGAGATGTTCGGAATCGACTTCGCAGGCAACGACAATCTCATACCGCTCTATCTCCCGGACGACTTCATCGGGAACCCTCTCCTCAAGTCGTACCCCCTGATCGCCCGTGAGGTCAAACCGTGGCCGGGTGACGTCGACGTCGAGGCCATGCCGGCCAAGGAAAAGGCCGACGACGGAGGTGACGCGTGACGTCTCGAGAGATGATGCACCGCTCGGAGGTCGCGGTCTCCGTCGAGCTCCAGACCCCGGACATGACCCTCAACATCGGTCCACAGCACCCTTCGACACACGGCGTCTTGCGACTGATTGCAAAGGTCGACGGTGAGCGTGTCCGGGAGGTCGAACCCGTCATCGGGTACATGCACCGTGGGTACGAGAAAATCTCCGAGGTGCGTACCTACGCTCAGATCACCGCGCTCGTGAACAGGATCGACTGGGTCTCGGGCTTTGCGAACGAGGTTCCGTTCATTCTCGGCGTAGAGAAGCTCATGGGCGTCGAGGCGCCCGAGCGAGCACAATGGATCCGCCTCATTCTCTCGGAACTCGCACGGATCTCCTCGCACCTCGTCTTCATGTCATCGTACCCCCTCGAACTCGGAGCGACGACTCCCCTGATGCACACACTGCGAGAACGTGAGCACATCCTCGAACTCATCGAGGATGTCACCGGAGGACGGTTCCACCCCAACTTCAACCGTGTCGGTGGCGTCAAACCGAACTACGGCGGAGGATCGACGACCAAGAAGCAGTCGATGGACCTCCCTGCAGGCTTCTTCGACCGCACGGCAGCAGCCATGGATCGTATGGAATCGATCTGCGACGACATCGACCTCCTCGTCACAGGCAACGAGTTCGTCAAGATGCGAACGGTCGGTATCGGTGTCATCCCGCCGGACAAGGCGATCGAGTACGGCCTGTCGGGACCCAACCTGCGGGCATCGGGGGTCGCCTACGACCTGCGCAAAGCCGACAGCTACCTCACCTACGACCAGGTCGACTTCGACGTCGTGACCAGGACCGACGGCGACTGCTACGACAGGTACGTCGTTCGCCAGGATGAGATCCGTGAGTCCGTCAAGATCATCAGACAGGCGATCGAAAAGATCCAACCAGGCCCGCTCCAGGCGAAGGTCCCGCGCATCCTCAAGGCTCCGAAGGGTCAGGTCTACTCGAGGGCCGAGAACCCGAAGGGTGAGTTCGGTTACTACATCGTGTCCGAAGGCGGCAAGATGCCCTACCGCTTGAAGATCCGTTCGACCTCGTTCTCGAACCTGACGATCCTTCCGTGGATCCTCCAGGATCAGCTCGTCCCCGACCTTGTTGCCATCCTCGGTTCTCTCGACTTCGTCCTCGGGGATGTGGACCGATGATCCTGGGAATCGAGATCCTCATCAAGGTCGTCGCCGTGCTGCTCTTCGTGATCATCGGTGCCCTCGTGGTCATCTATGTGGAGCTCAAGGCCGGCTCACACATGCAGAGCCGCATCGGCCCGTACTACGCCGGTGGCCGGTGGGGCTGGGCCCAGCCGCTCGCCGACGGTCTCAAGTTCCTCCAGAAGGAGGACCTCGCACCGACCGGAGCCGATCGAACCGTGTACGGACTTGCACCGTACGTCGTGATGATGTCGACGCTTGCGGTGTTCGTCGTGATCCCGTTCGGGCCCGACCTCGTGGCGGTCGATCTCGATGTTGGCATCTACTACGTGCTTGCGATCTCTTCGCTGTCCGTGCTCGGCATTCTCATGGCAGGTTGGTCTTCGGCGAACAAGTACTCCCTCATCGGTGGCATCCGGGCGGCAGCCCAGCTCATCGCGTATGAGATGCCTCTCGTCCTCGCTGTGGTTGCTGTGGTCGTTCAGGCAGGCACACTGTCCCTCAACGGGATCGTCGAGGTGCAGAACGAGGTCTGGTTCTCGATCGGATCGTTCGACGTTGCTCTACCGTTCATCCTGCGTGGCCAGATCGTCGGCTTCGCCATCTTCATGATCGCCGCTGTCGCCGAGTTGTCCCGCATCCCCTTCGACATGCCGATCGCAGAGTCGGAGCTCACGATGGGGTACCTCACCGAGTACTCCGGTATCCGGTTCACGATGTTCTTTCTCGGTGAGTACGCGTCGATGATCGGTCTGTCGGCGATCGCAGCAACGCTGTACCTCGGTGGCTACGGCCTCCCCGGTGTCACGGGAGTGATGGCGAACGTACTCGGACCCGGAATCCTGATCGGGAAGATCGCGATCCTCGTGTTCATCATCATCTGGATCCGCTTCACCTGGCCGAGGCTCCGTGAGGACCAGCTCCAGACGCTTGCATGGACCTGGTTGATCCCTCTGGCCCTCGTCAACATCGCCATCGTGTCCATCTTCAAGGTGGTGCTGTGATGTCGAAGTCGATCAGCTTCCCGTTCCCCGGCCTCTTCAAAGGCATGGGGGTCACGTTCAAGGCCATGGTCAGACCGGCACCGGTGACGATGTACCCCGACGTCAAGGAGATCCCGGTGCCGCGCGCTCGTGGAGTGATCTCACTCGATGTCGACAACTGCACGGTTTGCATGCTGTGTGCACGCGAGTGCCCGGACTGGTGCATCTACATCGAGGGTCACAAAGAGGAGCAGCCACCCGCAAAACCCGGCGGCCGTGTCAAGACGCGAGCGACCCTCGACCGGTTCGATATCGACTACAGCCTCTGTATGTACTGCGGTATCTGTGTCGAGGTGTGCCCGTTCAACGCACTGTTCTGGAGTCCCGAGTACGAGTACAGCGAGCCGAGGATCGCCGATCTTCTCCACGACAAGGAGAAGCTGACCGAGTGGCTTGCAACCGTCCCCGAACCACCTGCACTGGAGTCACGATGACCGTCTCGGTAGCGGACTGGTTCAGGGAGGCGGCCAACTGGGCGTTCCTCGCCATCGCTCTCCCGACGCTGTTCGCGGGGTGGCGGACCGTGACGAGCAACAACATCGTTCGGGCGATCCTGTATCTCGTGGTCGCACTCGCCGGTACCGCCGCCCTCTTCATCATGCTCGGTGCCGAGTTCGTCGGTTGGACCGTCGTGCTGGTCTACATCGGTGCGGTCGTCATCCTCTTCCTCATCGGCATCATGATCACGCGTGCACCCCTGACAGAGGAAGGAGACCTGAGCCACCCCCGCAGCGTTCGCGTTCCGGCGGGCCTCCTCAGCATCGTCCTGTTCGCTGTGATCGCCTACGCAGTTCTCGAAGCGTTCGGAAACGCCATGATCGCTCCGTTCGAGCCGTCTAGCACTGCCGAGATCGCGAACATCATGTTCACACGGTGGGTCATTCCGTTCGAGGTTGTGTCGTTCGTGCTCCTGACAGCGATGATCGGTGGCATCGCCCTGGCAAGGCGCGACGACGAGGAGGGCGGATCGTGACGATCGTCCAGTTCCTCCTTCTCGGCTCTGCACTCTTCTCGATGGGCCTCTACGGCGTGATCACCCGTAGGAACGCCGTGCTCGTGCTCGCATCTGTGGAGCTCATGCTCGCCGCCGTCAACATCAACCTCGTCGCGTTCGACACGTACCTTCAGGATCAGTTGAAGTCCGGCCAGATGCTCTCTCTGTTCGTCATAGCCCTTGCTGCTGCCGAGGTCGCGATCGGTATCGCGATCGTGCTGATGATCTACCGCAACCGCCAGTCTGCGGATATCGATGAACTCAGCGAGATGAAGGGTTGATGCGATGAGCTTTCTTGCAACCATCCTCCCTCAGATCATCCTCGCAACAGAGGAGGGCGTAGAAGGCGTCAAAGAGGCAGAAGTGCTTGTGCCCGGGATCACGAGCGGCCCGCTCGTCGAGTACGCATGGTTGATCGTCGTCGTCCCGCTCGTCATGGCGTTCCTCATCGTGCTCTTCGGCAAGAGATCGCCGTTCAAGGGCTGGCTCATGGCGTGGCTGTCGATCGCCTTCGTGGCCGTGTACGGCACGGTGTTGTTCGTCCTGAACGCTACCCAGGGTGTCGTCTACTACGGCCAGATCGAGATCGCGCGGATCGGTGACCTCGTCCTCGAGTGGGGGTGGTCCGTCGATGGTCTCTCCATCATGATGTACTTCCTCGTCGGTGTCGTTGGAACGCTGGTGTTCACATACGCAAAGAGCTACATGGATGGAGATGTTCGCTTCACGTGGTTCTTCGCTTCGTTCACGCTCTTTGCAGGCGGCATGCTCGTTCTCGTGTCGGCACCGAACCTCATCCAACTGATCGTCGGGTGGGAACTCGTCGGTGTCGCGTCCTACCTCCTGATCGGCCACTATTGGGAGGACTACGACAACGTCGATGCCGCCAACAAGGCCTTCATGGTGAACAAGGTCGCGGACGCGGGTCTCTTCCTGGGTGCGATCATCATGGCGGTATCTGTCGGGTCGTTCCGGTTCAACGACGTCATCGCCGTCGTGGTGAAGGGTGAGGCAGGGCCGCTCAGCCAGTACGCCTTCTGGGCAGGGCTGCTGCTGTTCATCGGCGCGATGGGCAAGTCGGCCCAGTTCCCCCTCCACGTGTGGCTTCCCGACGCCATGGCAGGTCCGACCCCTGTGTCGGCCCTCATGCACGCCGCAACGATGGTCACGGCCGGCGTATACCTCCTCGGGCGCCTCTTCCCGTTTTACATCGACGTGTCGGGGCTGTTTGCAGGGGACGTGCGCAACATCATCATCGTGGTCGGCGGTCTCACGCTGTTCCTCACGGGGTTCCTTGCGATCGTCCAGGACGACATCAAGAAGGTGCTTGCCTACTCGACCGTGAGCCAACTCGGCTATATGATCGCCGCCATGGGAGCAGGCGCGTACACGGCGGGGTTGTTCCACCTCTTCACCCACGCCTTCTTCAAGGCGTTGCTCTTCCTTGGAGCCGGTTCGGTCATCCACGCTGTGCACTCGAACAACATGTCCGACATGGGCGGCTTGCGCAAGAAGATGCCGATCACGTTCTGGACCTTCATCATCGGCACGCTTGCACTCATCGGAGTGTTCCCGTTCGCCGGGTTCTTCTCCAAAGACGAGATACTCGCATCGATGGCGTTCTCCGGAGAGAGCGGTCAGAACGTCGCCAACTTCATCCTGATCCTGGGTATCGCCGGGGCGTTCATCACAGCGTTCTACATGACCCGCCTCGTGGCGCTCACCTTCTTCGGCGAGTACAAGGGCCATGCACATCCGCACGAGTCACCCAAGATGATGACCTACCCCCTCATCGGGCTCGCATTCTTCGCGGTCACTGCGGGCTGGGCGAACATCCCTGGCGTCTACAACGGTTTCACGGAGTGGTTGGCGACACGGGTACCACTTACGGGTATGGGCGACCACGAGGCAAGTGGGTTCGATTGGCCCCTTGTGTTGCTCACGTCTGGCATCGTCATCGCATCGGTGGTGATCGGCTGGCTCATCTACAGCCGGGACGCCGAGACACAGGTCCAGCGCGACCGGTTGCGCATCCCGGTGCTGTGGCCACTCTTCGAGAACCTCTACTACATCGATGATTTCTACATGTTGGGCATCGTGCGGCCGACGATGGGTCCGCTCGCGAAGCTCGTCCTGTGGATCGACATGAACATCGTTGATGGGATCGTCAACGCGGTCGGTGCAGGGTCTCTTGCTACCGCGAAAGCCGTCAGGATCACAGACGAGAACGTGGTCGACGGCATGTACAACGCAACCGGTGCCGCCACCGGTGCGACAGGGAGCGTGCTGCGGCGGACCTTCACCGGTCATGTTCAGCAGTACGCAGCGTTCAGTTTCATCGGCGTTCTCGTGATCGTCGTTCTGTTCATCATTTTCTAGGAGGAGCTACGAGATGGATTGGTTCGAGAACGGTTGGGGCCTGAGCCTCATCGTCTTCTTGCCTGTCGTCGGCGCGGCAGTGGTACTTGCGATACCGAAGGCGAAGGAGGAGGCCCTCAAGTGGGTCGCTCTCCTCTTCGCCCTCGCAACGCTGGCCCTTGCCGTCGTCCTGGCGGTGAGATTCGACTATTCGGCTGCCGATACGTATCAGTTCGGTACAGCACCAGATACAACGTGGATCAGTGCGATCAACGCCAACTTCCACATCGCCGTGGACGGGATCTCCCTCCCGATGATCGTGCTTGCCTCGTTCATCACGGTCCTTGTCATCGTGTATTCGTGGAACCACTGGCCGGAACCGCACAACCCGAAGCTCCTCCTCGTGTTCGTGCTCATCCTCGCTGCCGGAATGACGGGTACGTTCGTGGCACTCGACCTCGTGCTGTTCTTCCTCTTCTTCGAGGTCGTGCTGCTCCCGATGTACTTCATGATCGGTATCTGGGGTGACCGCGGGATTCGCGAGGTACCGGTGTTTGGATGGAAGATCGAGATGCGCCTCTACGCATCGCTGAAGTTCTTCGTCTTTACCCTGTTCGGCTCGGCGTTCATGCTGCTCGGGTTCATCGCCCTCTACTTCAAGTCAGAGGAGGTGCTTGGGTATCGCAGTTTCTCGATGGTCGAGCTCTCCAATCTTGGAGCTGCGGGAGCCTTCACCGGGACGTTCGCGTTTCTCGTGTTCCTCGGTCTGTTCCTTGGGTTCGCAGTAAAGGTGCCGATGTGGCCGTTGCACACGTGGCTGCCCGACGCACACACAGCAGCTCCAACGATCGGCTCCGTCATCCTCGCCGCGGTCCTCTTGAAGCTCGGTACGTACGCGTTCATCCGCATCGCCATCCCGATCCTTCCCCAAGAGGCCCTTCGGTGGGCGCCGTTCATCGGAATCCTCGCGGTGATCGGCATCATCTATGGATCCCTTGCCTGTCTCGCGCAGACCGACGTCAAACGGCTCATCGCGTACTCGTCGGTCGGCCACATGGGGTTCGTCATGCTCGGCATCGCGACGATGACCGACATCGGTCTCAACGCTGCGATCATCGGCATGGTTGCCCACGGTCTCATCACCGGCCTCTTGTTCTTCATTGCAGGGTCGATGGCGCACCGATATCACACGCGGGACATGCGTCGCCTCGGTGGCAACATGCTCCTCATGCCCAAGATGGGCCTCTTGTTGGGGTTCGCAGCCATGGCGTCGCTCGGTCTCCCCGCACTTGCAGGGTTCTGGGGTGAGTTCATGGCGTTGCTTGCAGCGTTCAACCCTGCCGAAGCGATCGGGCAGACCCCGCTGTTCCGTGTCCTGATGGTCATCGGGGCCGTCGGCACTGTCCTCACCGCCGGCTACATGCTCTACATGTTGAGGAACGTCAACTTTGGAGAGCCTGCCGAGGAGTGGTCCGGTACCGAGTTCCATGATGTCGACCGTTCCGAGTGGTTGGCATGGGCTCCACTCGTCCTCGGCACGATCGCCCTCGGTGTGTTCCCGAAGCTCGTCTTCGGTGCAACGAATGACGCCGTCGTCGGACTCCTCCAGAAGGCGTTCGGAGGCTGACGTGACCAACCTCGACTACCACGCACTCCTCCCGGAGATCATCCTCGCCGCCACGGTGATGGTGACACTGGTGGTCGATCTCGTCACGCGACGCAAGCAACTCGTTGCGATCACGGCGATCATCGGCATGTTCGCAGCGTTCGTTCCCGTCATCACGCTGGCGTTCTGTGACAGCCTGTCGTTCTGCACGGCCTCCGGCGCCGAGCGCGTCCTCTTCGACGGAACGTACGTCGTGGACAGCTACTCGCTCGTGCTCAAGGGCGTGTTCATCTTTGCAGCCTTCATGGTGCTGCTCGTGTCGGTCGGGTACCTCGGCTCCGACCGGTACTACGAGGGCGAGTACTACTTCCTCCTCGTGGCATCGACGCTCGGCGCCGTCGCCATGGCCTCCTCGCGCGACTTCCTGACCATGATCGTCGCCCTCGAACTCGTCACAGCTCCGGCGTTCCTGCTGTCGGGTTGGCGCAAGGGCGACTCGAAGTCGAACGAGGCGGCGCTCAAGTTCTTCATCACCGGCGTGCTGGCGCTCGCCCTGACCCTGTTCGGGGTCTCGATGCTCTACGGCCTCACCGGATCCCTGCTGTTCACAGACGTCGCTGCTGCAGCACCCGGAATCAGCCACATTCCGCTGTTCACCCTGGCGGTCATCTTCATCCTCCTCGGATTCGGGTTCAAGGTCTCGGCTGTGCCGTTCCACTTCTGGACGCCGGACACCTATGAAGGTGCACCGACCCCGGTCACCGCATGGCTCTCCGTGGGCTCCAAGGGTGCAGGGTTCGTCGGCCTCCTCTCGATCGCCTACCTCGCCCTACCGAGCGAGTCGGCGATCTGGGGCCCACTCTTGTGGATCGTTGCTGCCCTGTCGATGACCGTGGGCAACGTCGTTGCGATCCAGCAGACGAACGTCATCCGCATGCTCGGGTACTCATCGATCGGACACGCCGGTTTCATGCTTGCGCCGTTCGGTGCAGCAGCAGCATCCGGCATGACAGACCTCAGCCCGCTTTTCGGTGCCACCGTGACGTACTTCATCATCTACGCGGTGATGAACCTCGGCGCCTTCGCTGTTGCGATCATCATCGGATCGAGGGTGGGTTCCTACGACCTCGACGACTGGCGAGGGTTGATGCGCTACGCACCGGGCGTCACACTCACCCTTGCCCTGTTCTTCATGTCCCTTGCGGGTATCCCACCGCTCGCCGGTTGGTTCGCGAAGTTCGCGATGTTCTCGGCAACCATCGGCGTCGGGAACTGGTGGGGGTACTCCATAGCGATCGTCGCAGCGATCAACGCTGTGATCGCATTCGTGTACTACGCCAAGGTCATCCGCTCGACGATGTTCGACCAGGTACCCGACGGAGTGGACATCGCCGAACTCGAGGCGAAGACGGTTCCCGGCGCAGCAGGCCTTGCCGTTGGTATCGCTGTCGTCGGGGTCATCCTGCTCGGAGTCTTCCCAGGCATCGTTGCGGATCTTGGCCAGTTCTCCACCTCGATGTTCACCGCTCTCGGCGGGTAGCTCTGGGGCGTGGCGTTACGGCGTGGGCAGGAGGCAGCGCCTGAGGTCGAGTCGTTTCACCCCTTCGTACCAAGAGCCCCTGGTCTGATCGATCGCCGTTCGATGGCTCGCGACCTTGCCGGGTAAGCCCGGATCGGTTCAGACATGGCGCGCCCCTGTCGATACACCGGCATGCCCGGGATGCAGGAAACCCGACTGGAACGACCATAGGATGCGTCGCAGATGACCGGTGCCAAGAGCCATCAGACACAGCGTGCGTCCAGTGTGGGCCTGTCGCTGGCCGAGTTCACGCGAGTGTTGATCGGGATCATCGTGTTCACCATCCCGTTCTTCTCATCGAACGCCATCGATGGCCGTGGACCGATCGTGTTGGTCGTTGGTGTCGGCCCCATTCTCGTCTTGCTGGTTCTCGTGGCTCTGCAGTTGCCCAGATCATCGTTCAAGAAACGGTGGAACGCAGCGGTGTGGATCCTCATCTCAGTGCCGGGACTGATGGCTGTAGCAGGGATCTTTCATTCGACCTTGGGTGGCTGGTCGGCCATCCTGTACGCGACTGCCGCGTCGGCCACGGGCTTCGCCATCGGGGTGATGGACCGTGCCGATGTCAGGAGGTTCGTGGCTCTTCCGCTGCTGGCGGCGGCAGCGATCCAGTCGATTCTTGCGGCAGCTCAGTTGTGGACCGGAGACGGCATCGTTCCTTCAGTGATTGTGAAGGACATCACCGTGGAAGTGATCGATGGTATTGCCCGGCCACAAGGAACGATGAACCACGTATACGGACTCGCCGCTCTTGGCCTGCTTGCTCTCGGGGCATGGGCAGCCGTGAGGAAGAAGAACGACGCCTCGGGCATCCTGGTGCTTGGAGCGGTTGGAGCGACGAGTGCGTTGATCGCGATGACGTTCTCGCGTTCTGCACTCCTCGGCGTCTTGGCGATCGTCGCACTCCTCGTGCTATCAGCCAGGCAGGGTGACCGCGGGGCAGCCGTTCTCGCCGGGGTGATAACAGTCGCCTACGTCGTCACGGTCATCCTCACATTGTCGAGTTGGACTGCAAGAGCCGACCAGACGGTGACCGCGAACCTCGATGACGCATCCCTCGGACGCCTGACACTGATCACTCAGGCCTTCGAATTGATCAAGTCGGATCCGCTCACGGGTGTCGGCCCCGGCTTGTATCACACGACCCTCTTCGAGCGTGACATGGTCGACGAGCAGTACCCCTACATCGTCCACAACTACCCGCTTGCCTTCGCCGCTGAGAACGGTGCGATCGCTGGTGTGGTGATCGCTGCACTCCTCATCTGGCTGGGCGCTGTGGCTGTTCGTGCGGGCCCATCTCTTGCCGCCATGTTCTTCGGGCTTCTGCCTCTCCTCATGCTCGACGTCATGCACTACGGAGTACCCGTGGGCCAGCTGATGCTCGGCGTGTGGCTCGGCGTTCTTGCTGCAGCCCTCCGTTGGTCGGAATCGGATCGGCCCCACGTGACGTCGCAGGCGGCAGGATCTCTGCCGACTCCCTGAGAGAGAACGGATGCGAGGGATGTACGGTCGTCTGTCGTCTGTCTATTGTCCTCACATGAGTTTCCCCAGCACCGTGGACGACCTCGAAGCGGCATTCATCGAGCGTGACTACGTCCCGGAGCGGGGACTGTCCGTTGCGATCCACCTCGCAGTGCAGATGGGACGCCCCCTGTTCGTCGAAGGCGAGCCTGGTGTTGGAAAGACAGAGATCGCCAACGTGCTGACATCGATCAGCGGTGGTGAGCTGATTCGGCTCCAGTGTTACGAAGGACTCGACGCTTCACATGCACTGTACGAATGGGACTATGCACGCCAGATGCTCGCCATCCGTTTGCTCGAGGCGACCGGCGGCGACGTCGACGTTCACGACATCATGAGCGAGGAGTACCTCATCGCTCGCCCCCTCCTCCAGGCGATCCGCAGGTCAGCCGAAGGCCTCCCGACGGTCCTGTTGATCGATGAACTCGACAGGGCCGATGAGGAGTTCGAGGCGTACCTTCTCGAGCTTCTCTCGGACTTCCAGATCACCATCCCCGAGGTCGGCACCGTGCGAGCGGACACGCCGCCGATGGTCGTCATCACGTCGAACAGGACTCGTGAGATCCACGATGCCGTCAAGCGCCGCTGCATCTACCACTGGATCGACTACCCGAGCATCGAGCGCGAGGTCGCGATTCTCCACAAGAAGGCGCCGGGGACCTCCGAGATGCTGACGCGGGAACTCGCGGAGGCGATGCACAAGCTCCGGAACCTCGACCTCTTCAAGCCGCCGGGCGTCGCCGAGACGGTCGACTGGGCACGAGCGTTGGCGGTTCTCGGCGAGGTGCAGCTCTCCCCTGAAGCCGTCGACGCAACGCTCGGTGTGATCGTCAAGTACCAGGAGGACATGGCAACGGTGCGTTCCGCCGGAACCGCGTCCCTCCTATGACTATCGATGGTGATACAGCGGCCGGGAATCTGATCGTGTTCGTTCGATCGCTCCGATCCAACGGATTCGCTGTTACACCTGCAACGACCGGGAACCTCGTCGAGGCTGTACGCATCGTCGGGATGCATCGAGGGGCAGACGTCCGTGAGGCGTTTCGCGCCGTGGTCGTGACGAGTCGTGGTCAGAACGCGATGTTCGATGACCTCTTCGACCGGTTCTTCTCTGGGGATGTGGTGATAGCCCTCGACGCCGTCGTCGAGCGGGTTGTACAGCGTACGCCGCTGCACCGGGTCCAGCGGATCGGCGCGGCGGGCGGCACATCGGGGGACGACGGTGACGATCGTGACGATGTGCTCGACGTGGTCGGGGGCTCTGAGACGGAGAAGTTGATGGATGTGGATTTCTCCGAACTCAGTGACGACGAAGCGGCTGCCGTCGCTGTGATCCTTGCGTCGATGACATGGAGCCCGTCATCGGTTCGCTCCAGACGCTGGCGTCCGGCATCGAACGGGTCGGTACCGGACCTTCGCCGGACGATGCGGATGTTGACGGGCCCTGGAGGGGACCTGATGCCGCTCGCGTTCTCCGAGCGACGACTCCGTCAGCGGCCGCTCATCGTCATCGCGGATGTTTCGGGCTCGATGGAGCGGTACTCCGAGATGTTGCTCCACTTCATCCACGGTGCCCAGTTCAGGTTCCGAACCGTCGAGTCCTTCGTCTTTTCGACTCGCCTCACCAGGATCACGCGCCAGCTCCGTCGTAGGAACCCGTCCGAGGCTCTCGCCGACGTCGCCCGTGCGGTCCCCGACTGGTCGGGCGGAACCCGCATCGGCGATGCGATCGGAACCTTCAACCGCGACTGGTCACGCAGGGTCGGCGGAGCCGGACCCATCGTCCTGATCATCTCAGACGGCTGGGACACCGGGGAACCCGATCACCTCGCGCTCGAGATGCGGCGCCTCTCACGGGCCGTTCACCAGGTCGTCTGGCTGAACCCCCTCGCCGGCCACGCGCAGTTCGCTCCTGAAGCTCGCGGGATGGCCGCTGCGCTTCCGTTCGTCGACGACTTGTTGGCGGGGGGAACCGCCCGTAACCTTGTTGACCTGGTCGGGCTTCTACAGTCAAGTGATCGAGCGAGGAGCGTTGCCGCACGATGAGAGAAGTTCTCGAGATCCACAACCGCTGGACACAAGAAGGCAAGGCCGTTGCCGTTGCCACCGTCGTCGCCGTCAAGGGGTCGGCACCACGAGGGGTTGGCGCCAAGATGCTGATCTCGTCAGATGGTGAGATGGAAGGCAGCGTGAGCGGTGGCTGTGTGGAGAACGATGTGCGTGAACACGCCGCAGCAGTCCTCGCAACCGGTACCCCCCGTCTCGTCACCTACGGCATTGCAGATGACGAAGCGTTCGAGGTCGGTCTCACCTGCGGTGGCACGATCGAGGTGTTCATCGCACCATGGTGAGTGACGTCCTCAACGCCCTTGCGGCGCTCAAGAAAGAAGAACGACTCGGTGCGATGCTCACCGTGATCGACGGGCCAGACCTCGGGTCGTCCGTCGTCGTCGATCGAGCGACGGGGGACATTGCAGGTGACGGATCACCGTGGCTCGACGATGACATCATCTTTGATGCGAACACCCTCATGGACAGGGAGGAGAGCAGATCGTTGATGTTCGGTGAGCGCCGCATCTTCATCGACACGATCGCCCCATCACCGATCATGCTGATCTTCGGCGCAGGTCACATCGCACAACCGTTGTCGCTGTTCGCCCGCGAGCTCGGGTTCCGCGTCGTGGTCGCCGATGCCCGTGCTGCATGGGCGACGCCCGAGCGTTTTCCCGATGCCGATGAACTGATCGTCGCGTGGCCTGAGGCGGTCTTCGATCACATCGAGCCGGACCGCAGAACCTACGTCGTACTCTTGAACCACGACAGCCGTTTCGAGATCCCCGTGTTCCACGCTGTGCATTGCAAACCCATCAGGTACCTCGGTGCGATGGGGTCTCGACGAACCCATGCAATGCGGGTGGAGCGACTGATGGCCGAAGGCTGGAGCCAGGATGAGGTCGACGCGATCCACGGGCCCATCGGCCTCGACCTCAAGGGGAAGACCCCGGCGGAGACGGCGGTAGCGATCCTCGCAGAGATCGTCCAGGTACGGTATGGGGCAGGTAGCGCCACATCGTTGCGTGGTACGGACACCCCGATTCACGCGCTGTAGGAGACACCATGAACATCACCGAACAGTTCACCGTCACGCAACCGATCGCAGAGGTCTGGACCCTCTTCCACGATGTACCTGAACTCGCCCGCTGTCTCCCCGGCGCCGAGCTGACGAGTGACAACGGCGACGGGACGTACGATGGACGGGTGTCGGTGAAACTCGGCCCGATCTCAGCATCGTTCGAAGGAACGGCGACGGTCACCTTCGATGACGAGGTGTACACGTCGAGCATCAAAGGCCGTGGCGTGGATCGCTCCGGTGGCAGCCAGGGGCAGGTGGCCGTCGATGTCCGGTTGGTCGAAGCCGATGCAGCGACCACCGACGTGACGATCGATGCGAAGGTCACTCTCGCAGGCCCGATCGCTCAGTTCGGTAGGACCGGGCTGGTGAACGAGGTCTCGAAGCGGTTGATCGACGAGTTCTCGTCGTGTCTCCACGCGAAACTCGACGCCACGACGGCCGAGGATGCAGCGGTGATCACGGCGTCCGAGGTTCATGGCCTGACGTTGTTCCTCTCGAGCACGTGGTCGGCCCTCGTTGGGTGGATCGCCTCGCGTTTTTCCCGTTCCGGGGAGTAGTTCACACTTCTCTGTGCATCGATCGTCCGCGTCCTCTAGGGTGAAACAGGTGCCGGTGCGACGCGCCGTGCCCCATTTCTCTGAGTCGACGGGAGGGTCGTACCTTGGAAGTCAGCATCTCAGTCAACGGAACGAGTCAGAGCAGTGATGTGGAACCGCGAAGGTTGCTGGTCCACTATCTGCGCGAGGACCTCGGTCTCACCGGTACCCATGTCGGGTGCGAAACGGGGTACTGCGGAGCATGTACGGTCATCGTCGATGGCCGTGCCGTCAAGTCCTGCACCATGTTCGCCGTCCAGGCCGACGGCGCCGAGGTGAGAACGGTCGAGGGCGCAGCAAACGATGGAGAGCTGCACCCGGTACAAGAAGGGTTCTGGGAGCGCCACGGCCTCCAGTGCGGATACTGCACACCCGGCATGATCATGAGCTCCATCGCGCTCCTCGAGGAGAATGACGACCCGAGCGAGGATGAGATACGACACGGTATCGAAGGCAACCTGTGCCGATGCACGGGATACCACAACATCGTGCGGTCCGTCCAGTACGCGAGTGCCAAGCTGCGTGGTGAAGAGCCACAAGGTGCATCGGCGGAGGTGACGACGTGAGTACCACGAGCGTGATGGGCGGCATCGTCCGCCGTAAGGAAGACCCCTCGCTGATCCAGGGCAAGGGCCGATACGTCGACGACATCAAGAGGTCGGGCGAACTGGCAGTTGCGTTCGTGCGCAGCCCGTTCGCTGCAGCGACGATCAGCAGCATCGATGCGTCTGAAGCACTCGCCCTCGACGGCGTTCACGCCGTATACACCATCGATGACGTCCGCCACCTCGGGGTGACTCCTGCACAGGTCGCGGTCGGGACGCTCCGACCGTTGCTGGCCGACGGTGCCATCAAGCATGTTGGTGAGGCCGTTGCCATGGTGGTCGCTGATGACCGCTACATCGCTCAGGACGCAGCGGATCTCGTCTTCGTCGACTACGAGCCGACAGACGCGGTCATCGATCTCAAGGACGCGATGGCAGACACCATCCAAGTCCACGAAGGACTGCCGAACACACTGCTCACCTGGGCAGGGCACGCGTGGTGGGAAGGCGTTGTCGAGCTCCCCGATCCGTCTCCAGGCATCCAGGAGGCAAAGGAGCGGGACGACACCGTGGTCGTGAGCCTCGAGATGGTGAACCAGAGGCTCATCCCAACGGCGATCGAGCCGAGAGCGGTGCTTGCCGACTGGAACGATGGGTACGGTTCGGTAGAGCTGTGGACGTCGTCGCAGATTCCCCATGCGGTCGCCGGAGCGATCGGGGTGACCTTCGGGATCCCCTCGAACAAGGTCAGGGTCGTCGCACCAGAGGTCGGCGGAGGCTTCGGTCTCAAGCTCAACCTGTACCCGGACGAGTTCCTTTGTTGCTTTGCATCCAAGGAACTCGGAAGGCCCGTACGGTGGACCGAGACACGCCGTGAGGCTGCTGTGTCTTCGATCCAGGGCCGCGGGTGGATCGGGACGGCAACGATCACCGGGACGAGCGACGGCAAGATCCTCGGCTATGAGCTCGATGCGATCTGTGACATGGGCGCATACTCCCAGAACTTCACCGTAGCGATTCCGCTGCTCGGCCTCTTCGTGGCACCGGGGCAGTACGACATCCCGACGTCCTACGCACTCCACTGTGTCGTGACGAACACACCGACAACGGATGCGTACCGTGGTGCAGGCAGGCCAGAGGCCGCCTACTACCTCGAGCGGATCATCGATGTGTTCGCCAGAGAGATCGGCATGGATCCTGCAGACGTCAGGAAGGCGAACTACTGGAAGAAGGAGCAGTTCCCCGTCACGACCGCCGTCGGGATGACGATGGACTCTGGCGACTACGAGACCAACCTCGACGCGTTGCTCTCGAGGGTCGGCTATGAGGAGCTCAAGGCGAAGCGGGACGCTGCACGGGCCGAAGGCAGGCTGCTCGGTATCGGCCTGAGCACGTACGTGGAGGTCTGCGGGTTCGGTCCTTCCGCGCTCACCGGCCTCGGCTTCTCATGGGCGGGCTACGGCCTTCCGACCGCCTTCAACGGCTCCGGCGTCGTGAGGGTCCAGCCTGACGGGACGTGCACGGTCACGATCGGCACCGGGCCGAGTGGCCAGGGCCATGAAACGACGTGGGCACAGATCGTCTCGGATGGCCTCGGGATCCCGATGGACGACATCGAGGTCCAGCACGGTGATTCGAACGACTCACCGATGGGTGTCGGCACGTTCGGGTCGCGATCCATCGCCGTCGATGGGTCTGCGACCTACGAGGCGACCAACCGGGTCAAGGAGAAGGCTGCTGTCATTGCAGGCCATCTCCTCGAGGCTGCGCCGGAGGACGTCCAGTTCGCCGATGGTGGCGCCCACGTTGCGGGATCACCCGACCGTTCAGTCACCTGGGCACAGATCGCTGAGTCGGCGTACCAGCCCCACACCCTCCCTGAGGGGGTCGAGGGTGGCCTCGAGTCGTCGGTCGTGTTCTCACCACCAAACGCAACGTGGCCGTTCGGATCGCACCTGGCGCTCGTCGAGGTCGACCCCGACACCGGTGACGTCGACATTCTCGAGTACTGGGCAACCGACGACTGTGGCAACGTCATCAACCCGATGATCGTCGACGGCCAGGTACATGGCGGTATCGCACAGGGCATTGCACAGGCGCTCTTCGAGGAGGCGATCTACGACGACACGGGCAACCTGCTGACCTCATCGCTTGCGGACTATCCGCTGCCGGCCGCAGAGAGCCTCCCGATGTTCTCACTTGACCGCACGGTCACGGTCACGGATGTGAACCCGCTCGGAGTCAAGGGGATCGGGGAAGCCGGTACGATCGGGTCTGCACAGACGATCGTGAACGCGGTCGTCGACGCGGTCAGCCATCTCGGTGTCAAACACATAGACATGCCGTTGCGACCCAAACGTGTGTGGCAGGCGATCCAGGATGCGAGGAACTGACGATGTATCCACCGAACTTCGAATATGTCGCACCCGCCTCCCTCGAGGAGGCACT
>VAPL011270492.1_pt1 | contig 18537 bp, 15 predicted proteins | sample 3395061 | NCBI WGS metagenome assembly VAPL01 (sample SAMN08290444, study PRJNA428436) | hydrothermal vent metagenome | isolation source: Deep-sea hydrothermal vent chimney 2 | place: Pacific Ocean: Juan De Fuca Ridge | depth 2182 m m | reverse complement strand
CACCCAATATAGACGATGTAGGTAAAATAAGAGAAAGGTCAGGAGACGTTACGGTGCCTAATATCAATTTGCGACCAGAGTTTGCCTATAATGCAGAATTTGGCGTCTTAAGATATTTTAGTGATAAAAAGTTCTATTTGGGCATAACTACCTATTATACTTTATTAGATAATTATATTATTAGAGATAATTTTATATTAAATGGAAGTTCTACAATCTTATTTGATGGAGAATTGGGCAATGTAGTGGCCAATGTAAATAAAAACACCGCTTATATTTTAGGAGGTACGTTTACCTTTAAAGGAAAGCTTTCAAAACACTTAAAAACAGCTGCATCGCTAACCTATACAAAGGGAAAGGCTTATGATACGGACGAGCCTTTATCATCCATTCCACCAATTTTTGGACAATTAGAAATTTCACATGAAAAAGGACGTTTTGAAACAAGGTTAGATTTTAAATTCAACGGTAGAAAAAAACCAGAAGATTATAATATCACAGAAGGAATTGACAGAATTGAACAAACACCATTATTAACTTCAGGCGAATATTATGGTTCACCATCATGGACAACACTGAACTTTAATTCAAAATATAGGATTACAAAAAACTTTGATTTTATGTTTATGGTCGACAATATTTTTGATACTCATTATAAGGAATTTGCCTCGGGTATCAGTGCGCCCGGTCGAAATTTCTCTTTTTCTTTATTAGCGAATTTTTAACAACGAAGGCTTATTTAAAAGCATTCAATCCAGTCACATCCATTCCCGTAATTAGCAAATGAATATCATGTGTCCCTTCATAGGTAATCACACTTTCTAAATTCATAGAATGACGCATAATGCTATATTCTCCTGTAATACCCATACCACCTAACATTTGTCTTGCTTCTCTCGCAATAGTAATGGCCATATCTACATTATTACGTTTTGCCATAGATATTTGTGCTGTAGTTGCTTTCCCTTCATCACGCAACACACCCAATCGCCAAGTAAGCAATTGTGCTTTGGTAATTTCAGTAATCATCTCAGCTAATTTCTTTTGCTGTAACTGAAATTGACCGATAGGTTTTCCAAATTGTATACGTTCTTTAGAATAGCGCAATGCCGTATCATAACAATCCATTGCGGCACCAATAGCACCCCATGCAATTCCATAACGAGCAGAGTCTAAACAACCCAATGGTGCGCCCAATCCAGATTTTTTAGGCAACAAATTTTCTTTAGGAATTTTTACATTATCAAATATCAATTCACCAGTAGCAGAAGCACGTAAAGACCATTTATTATGTGTTTCGGGTGTTGTAAAACCTTCCATGCCACGTTCTACAATTAACCCATGAATTCTTCCCTCTTCATTTTTTGCCCAAACTATAGCAATGTCTGCAAAAGGAGCATTTGAAATCCACATTTTAGCACCATTTAATAAATAATGGTCGCCTTTATCTTTAAAATTAGTTGTCATTCCTGCAGGATCAGAACCATGGTCAGGTTCTGTTAATCCGAAACAACCAATAAACTCACCAGAAGCTAATTTTGGCAGGTACTTTTGGCATTGCTCTTCAGTACCATATTTCCAGATAGGATACATTACCAATGATGATTGTACAGATGCTGTAGAACGCACTCCAGAATCGCCTCTTTCAATTTCCTGCATAATTAAACCATATGAGATTTGATCCAAGCCAGCACCGCCATATTCTTCTGGAATATAAGGTCCAAAAGCACCAATTTCTGCCAAACCTTTTATAATTTGTTTTGGAAATTCAGCTTTTTGAGCATATTCTTCAATGATAGGAGAAACTTCACGTTTTACCCATTCTCTGGAAGCATCTCGAATCAATTTATGTTCTTCAGTTAACAGATCGTCTAAAAGGTAATAGTCAGGTGCTTGAAATAAATCTTGAGACATTTTATATAGATTATAAATTTGTTCAAATTTAAGAATTAAACTCTTTTTCAAATCCTTTTTTTGTAAAATATTTTAGTTGATTGATTTCATTTGAAATAGAAACAAACGATATACATAATCTGGGTTAAATTTGGATTAATTACTTTTGCTTCGATGCGATTTACATTTAAAAAAGAAGAAAAGCTTAAAAGCAGAAAGCTTATTGAGCAACTATTTGACAAGGGAAGTTCACTATCTGTATTTCCTCTACGGATTGTATATCTTAAAATAGAACATGGTACTAGCTTTCCTGTACAAGCAGGATTTTCTGTGCCAAAACGAAAGTTTAAGAAAGCAGTAGATAGAAATAGAATTAAAAGACTCATCAGAGAGAGTTATAGGCAGCAGAAACATACGTTGTATCAAAACATAGATGACACCTATATTTTAATGTTTACCTATTTAGACGAAAAGGAGCATAAATACGTTGATATAGAAGAAAAAATGATACATTTATTGGAGAAGTTTCTTCAAAAAATAAATAAAAAATAAAATGAAGAAGGTAAAAAGAGTAAGCGTTATTGTATTATTAGTAATTGCTTTTACAGTTTCTGTAGGTTTTAAATCTGATTTTTTTGAAGTTGCAAAACAAATAGAAATCTATACAACATTATTCAAAGAATTGAATATGTATTATATAGATGAAACAAATCCTGCAAAATTGACTGAAAAAGCCATTGATAATATGTTAAAGGATTTGGATCCATATACACGATATTATGATGAACAAGGAGTTGAAAAAGCAAGAATTAATGCTGCTGGAGAATATGGAGGCATCGGTGCAACTACTAAAATAATCGATAATAAGTTGATAATAGTAGAACCTTTTGAAAATGCTCCTGCCGATAAAGGCGGGATAAAAGCGGGTGATCAAATTATCGGGATAAACAATGTTTTGATTAAAGATACACCCTTAGAAAATGTGTTACCACTATTAAATGGAATCCCTAATTCAAAGATTACCTTACAATTAAAAAGACAGGATAAAATTTTCAAAACCGAACTAACCAGAGAGACTATTGATATTGACCCTGTACCTTATCATCAAATGTTAGATGATGAAGTTGGTTATATTTCATTTATTAAGTTCAACGCAAAGGCTTCAACTAGAGTTAAAGAAGCTTTTGAAGAATTAAAAGATGAAGGAATGAAAAAGCTAATTTTAGATATTAGAGGTAATTTAGGAGGTTTATTGAATGAAGCAGTAGAAATCACTAATTTTTTCGTTCCAAAAGGCGAAGTAGTAGTAGTAACAAAGGCGAAAGTGAAAAAATGGAGTGATATATATAAAACAAAAAGAGAACCTCTAGATTTAGAAATACCAATTGTTGTTTTGATTGATCATTTTTCGGCGTCAGCATCAGAAATTGTTGCAGGATCATTACAAGATTTAGATAGGGCGGTTATAATAGGAGAACGTTCCTTTGGAAAAGGACTGGTACAACGCTATCGAAAATTAACGTATGGAACTCAGTTAAAATTAACCATTTCTAAATACTATACGCCAAGTGGAAGGTGTATTCAAGAATTAGATTATACACATAGAGATGAAGAAGGAAACGTACCTAAATTTTCAGATAATAAAATCAATGCATATAAAACTAAAAATGGAAGAACAGTCTATGATGGAGGAGGAATAGAGCCAGATATAAAATTAAAAAAGACAGAAAGAACAAATGCTACAAAAGCATTGATAAAATCTGAAGTACTTTTTAATTATGCCACAAATTATTATAACAATCATACAAATGTTGCTTCTTCAAAAGAATTTATTTTTACAGATACAGAGTATCAACACTTTTTAAATTTTTTAAATACTGAAGATGTGACTTTTGAAACAAATACGGAAAGAGCCCTTTCAGAAGTATTAAAAATAGCTGAAAAAGATGGGTACAAGGTGAATATACAAGAAGAGTATCAAAATTTATCAGAAAAAATTAAAATTGAAAAAATTAAAGAATTAGCCCCAAATAGAGCGGAGATTAAAGAAACATTAACCAATGAAATTGTAAGAAGATATTATTATAAAAAAGGAGAATATGTTCATAAAGTGAATCATGATATTTCAATAATTGAAGCATTGGCAATTTTAAAAGATGAGAATAAATATCAAAAAATTCTAAAGTAACCCAATATTCAAAGGATTCTAATATCTTTGTCCAAATTTTTTAAATGAGTAGAATTAAACAAACCAAATCTCAAGAATCTTCAAATGCTATAGAACGGTTATATATTACCATGAGGCATTTATTTAATAGAGGCTTTTATAAACCAATGGGAGTTTCAGGCGAAACACTAAGAGCTTCTTTATTATTATTACGCCCAGAAATTTATGGATCCATTGCAGAAGAGAAGGCAGAATTAGATGGCTTATTGTATATTATTGATAGATTACCAGAAGGGATAGAAGAATGCCAGTTTATTAACCTTACGGCAGATGAAGGCTATAAAAATTCACATTTTAAACCAATAATTCCTGAAAAGAGACGTCGTAATTGTTACCGCATAGATAAAGACCAGATGAATATTGAAATTACAAGAGGGCGCTCTGAAATTTATGATATTCTAACACACTTAACTTTTCTATTTATTGAATCTCATAAAATTAAAGATAACGTTTTGATTAACGAAGACGGTAGAACTATTCGTGAATGGGAATACTTAGAAGAGGTTGTCATCAATAACAAAAAACTCTCTAGTGACCAAAGAGAAGTTAGCCTAACACATTTAGCGGGTATTTTAGGAAGAACTTTTAATGAAGTTAAGCAAATTGATGCAGCATTCTCTAAAAAAGACCACCCAAATAGATTCTTCCATTGCATTTTTTGGATGGGTAAGTTGGCAATTAACGAAACCATATTAAATAAAAAAAGAACAATTACATTCAGTTCTACATTGAGAGAAAGTATCGGTCATCATATCTATGGAGAAGAATGGGCAACGCGTATCAAACAAGTTCTGGAAGACAAAAATTTATTAGAACGACCAATACATATCATTAGTGCAAACATGCATAGTGTTATGAACTCTATTTATGCACCTATTTTTTTAACAAAGGAGGCAAAAGAATATAAAGAATTGGCCTTATTTGAATTATTAAGTGATGACGATAGCAATGCTTTACGAAAAAAAGTAAAACAACAAGCTTCTAAAACAGGATTGACTTATGTGAAGGATACTTCAGGAACCAATATCAATGTACAAATTATTGACACCGATAAAATTGATTTCAACAAGGCTTCATATACATTAAATAAGCATAACGATGCAGCTAAAAAACCAGTACTCATTGTAATGGATTATGCCTTTGGAGAGCAAGCATTTGAAACAATGGACGAGTTATTAAAACCTTACATTTGTAAAAATAACAATACCCATTATCTAAATGTTGAGTCCGTATCAATTATGGGAAAAGCAGGAATTTTAGAAGGCGGGAAAAGTGATATTATGATACCTTCAGCACATATATTTGAAGGAACAGCAGATAATTACCCATTTCAAAATGAACTTAAAAAAGAAGATTTAGAAGGCTTTGGTGTAGATGTATATGAAGGGTCAATGGTTACTGTATTAGGCACTTCGTTACAGAATAAAGATTTATTGACTTTTTTCCATGATTCAACATGGAAAGCAGTTGGTTTAGAAATGGAAGGAGCGCATTACCAAAAAGCAATACAGTCGGCATCAAAAATAAGAGGGAATATCTCTGAAAACGTAAAGGTAAGATATGCCTATTACGCTTCAGATAATCCATTAGAAACAGGAAGTACATTAGCATCCGGAGGTTTAGGAACCTCAGGCGTAAGACCAACCTATGCAATTACCCAAAAGATACTAGAGCAAATATTTTAACAGTCGGAGACTGATTTTATAAAACCAAGTTATGTCAACAAACCAAACGAATAACGAAGAAGTAGATTTAGGAAACTTATTTAAAGTTATTGGCAAAGGATTTCAAAACCTTTTTAATGTTATTGGTCAGTTTTTTAAAGCCTTATTTCACCTTTTCATTTTAGCACTTCTTTTTTTAAGAAACAATGCAATAAAATTAGGAATAGCAATGTTCATTGGTGCTGTTATAGGTCTTTATTTGGATTTTAATAAGCCCAAACAATATTCATCAACCATGATAGTTGAGCCTAATTTTAAAAGTGCCCAGCAGTTGTATAAAAACATTCATTTCTATCATGAATTGGTAAAGCAAAAAGATTCGAGTTTATTAGCACAAACGTTTAATATTCCCATAAACGAAGCCTCAAAACTAAAGGGTTTTTATATAGAACCTATTCGTAATGAAAATGAAAAGTATCAATTTTTTGACGATTTTATTCAAGAGGTAGATACTACAACTGTAAAAAACATTAACATAAAGGAATTTAAAAAAGGATTTACCGATTATAATTATAGCTATCATCAGATAAAGGTAAAATCGTTAAGTAATACTATTTTTGAGAAACTAAGTAACCCCATTATTAGTTCAATCGAAAATAATCCATACTATAAATATCAAAAAAAGATTAATGATGAGAACTTACATCAAAATGAAAAGGTATTAGTAAAATCGTTGCAAGAAGTAGATACGCTTCGGAAAATTTATAATGAAGTATTAATTACAGAAGCTAATAAAGACGCATCTAGCACCAATATTAACTTAGCACAAGGGTCAAGAAGAACAAATGAAATACAACTGTTTAAGGAAAGTCTAGATTTAAACGAAGAGTTGATAGATAATAATAAAGAAAAGGCAGAAACTACTGAAATATTAAATGTAGTATCGACATTTAGTAAAGTAGGAATAAAAGAACGAAGCTTACGCAAGAAATGGGCAGTTATTTTAGGGCTGGGATTTGGAGTAGCAATGCTTATTTTTATCTTAGCATTACAACTGAATAAGTATCTGGTTAATTATAAAAAAACGAACTAAATTCGGAGAAGTTCACTTAAAGATAATTTTATTTGCTACCCGATAAGCCCTTAGCGAAATACGAGAAATCAATCGTCCATTAATTTATAGTAAGAAGGAGAATTAAAATAGAACAGAACTTGAGGAAGATATATCAATAATACTTTTTTGATATAAGAGGCAATTAAATGAATAGAAAAAACATAATTGTTAAAAATGTTTCTTTAGGATTATTTTATAAAATTCTAAATATGAGCGCTGTATATATTACAGTTCCTATATTATTAAACTATCTAGATAAAGAACATTACGGATTATGGGTGACTATTTTTTCAATAGTCAATATTGTTTTTTATGTTGACTTAGGAATCGGAAATGGATTGAAAACGAAGTTAACCGAAGCCATAAGTAGTAAAGATTTTAAACTTGCCAGAGAATATATTTCCACCACCTATGCTTTCATAACGGGCATTGCTTTATTACTTTTAATTATAGGAGTAATAGCTGTTTTTTTAGTTGATTTGAAAAGCTTATTAAACACTAGTATTAGTGAAATAGAATTAAAGCAAGTATTTTTTGCTACTTTATTGATGATTATTACAAGCTTTGTTTTAAGTCTTTATAAAACATTTTATTTTGCTATTCAAAAATCATGGAAAGTAGAATTGGCTTTAGTAATCTACCAATTATCAATTCTATTATCGATTATAATTGCAGTTAACTTTTTTCAAAAATCACTACTATATGTTGCTTTAATTTATGGGGTTTCGAATATTGTTGTGAGTACAATTTTTACCGTACAATTTTTTAATAAAAACAGTAACCTCAGGCCCTCTTTACAATTTTTTAGCAAAGAAAGAATACATAATTTAATGGGCTTGAGTTTAGAGTTTTTCTTTATTCAGTTATGTATGATTATTATTTTCACTTCAGATAATATAATAATTAGCAAATTGTTAGGACCAAGCGAAGTGGCAAGTTACGATGTTGTTTATAAGCTATTTCAAGTAGCAATTATTGTTTCAATCATTGCTCAAGACCCTTTCTGGCCACTATATACGGACGCATATCAAAAGAAAGATCTTAAGTGGATAAAACAAACATTGATTAGATTGAATAAACTCTTTATTCCCTTTATAATATTAGTCGTAATATTAGTTATGATTGCTAAACCAATCATATCTTTATGGATACAAAAAGAACTGTCAATTGATTTTAGATTAATAGTCTTTATGGGAATATTTGTAATTATTAGAGTGTATGGTATTATTTATATGTATTTTTTAAATGGCATCGGAAAAATAAGACTTCAACTAATGCTTTTTATTATAGGAGCGGTTATTAATATTCCCTTATCTATTTATTTTGTAAAACATCTAAACTTAGGGAGCAGTGGAGTCATACTCGGGACAATAGTAAGCATCTTAAGCATGACATTGATACTCCCAATACAAACCTTTAAAATTTTAAAGAAAAGTGAACATAGTTGATACCATAAAAAAAATTGTCAATCCCTTTAAGATTGATATTAATAAGTATCCTAATGCTGATTTAAGACGCAGAAAAAAACTCTTAAAACATTTTAGAATAAACAAAATATTGGATGTAGGAGCAAACATTGGACAATATGCTGAATTAACAAGAAAACTAGGGTTTAAGGGAGAAATAATTTCCTTTGAACCGCTAACAATAGCCTACAAACAATTAGCATTAAATGCTTTAAAAGATAAAAAATGGAAAACACATAATTTTGCATTGGGGAATAAGGAAGAAGAAGTTATCATAAATATTTCTAAAAATTTGTATAGTAGTTCAATATTAGATATAACACCAAATCATGTAGATAATGCTTCAGAATCAAACTATATTGATAAAGAAAAGGTACAAGTAAAAAAACTTGATGAATTATATAATGATTTAGTTTGTGATAACGATATTGTATTTTTAAAACTTGATGTACAAGGATTTGAAAAGAACGTTATCGAAGGAGCCGAGAAAATATTGCATAGAATAAAGGGTATTCAGTTAGAAATGTCTATAATTGAGCTGTATAAAGGAGAAATATTGTTTTTAGAAATGATAGCGTTTTTAAAAGCAAATGGGTTTAAACTTTATAGTTTAGAGAATGGATTTTATAATGATAAAACAGGTCAGTTATTACAAGTAGATGGAATTTTTTTTAGAGATTAAAAAACAGAATGAAACCATTAATAACGATTATTACAGTTTCTTTCAATAGTGAAAAGACTATTGCCGCTACGATAGAGTCTATATTACGTCAAACGTATTCAAATATAGAATACGTTATTATTGATGGAAATTCAAAAGATAAAACCACAGGTATTATTAAATCGTTCAAACAAAAGTTCAAACAACGCGATATTAATTTTATTTGGATTAGTGAGTCCGATACAGGGATTTACGATGCTTTTAACAAAGGGATAAAACGAGCCAAAGGCGATTGGATTTCCTTTCTAGGAGCTGACGATACTTATATAGAAAATGCAGTTGAATTATATATTAAAAACCTTCCAGAAAGAGAAGTTGATTTGCTGTATTCAAATATTCAAATCACAGGTAAAAAACACATGAATGGAGTTTGGTCTTGGCAAAAATTTAGAAGAAGTATGCATATAGCACATGCCGGAGCTTTTCATCATAAAAACTATTTTAAAAAACACGGATTGTTTGATACATCTTATAAAATTGCTGGAGATTATGAACTATTATTACGTGCTAAAGAAAATTTAAAGACACATAAACTGAATGCAATTACGGTGATAATGGCAGATGGTGGAATCAGTAACACACAAATAAAAAAAGTATACCAAGAAACAACAAGAGCAAAAAAAGAAACAGCACAAGTTTCATCAATCATTTGCCAATTAGATTATTATAAATGGATGTTGAAATACAACATTAAAAAGATAGTGCATGGGTTGGTTAGATAAATATATAATTTATAGTAGCATTTTTGCATTGTTTACAGAAGCCTTTAGCTTCCATTATATCATTGACTGGAAGCTTTTCTATGTTATTATACTTATCAATTTTATACTAATTGCAACAAGAAAAAAACTAACAATCAATAAAAATTTAATTGTTCTTTTATTGTTTTTAGTTGTCCATGGAGTTGTTTTTTATATATGGTTTCAAAATCCGATAAAATCGTTATTAGCACAATTAATAGGGGTAAGTTTAAGTAGTGTTTATTATTATAATTTTCTTAAAAACTACGGAACAAAACTAGCATTTACAAAATATCTAGAAGTTGCATTTTTCTTCGCAATACTAGCTATTCCAATGTTTTATCTAAATATAAATGTTTTTATTTACAATCGCCTAAACGGTATACTAACTGAACCTGCGCATTATGCCGCAATAATGTTACCTGCAACCTATATTTTTTTAAGAAATAAGAACTACTTAAAATTTAGCATTGTACTTATAACAATCTTCCTTTCTAAATCAACAATTGGTTATATAGGCTTAGTATTCATTTTATTAGTACCGCTTTTAAAAGTAAAATATTTGATAAAATACGCATGGCTTGTAATTATAGTAATAGGAACAAGTGCATATTATATAAGTACTCAATGGAATAAACCAATAGATGAAAACGAGAGTAATGCTTTAGTACGAAGATTAAAACAAACCAATGAATCTCTAAATGCAGTATATACGGGAGAGTTTGAGCAATATACCAACTTAAGCACGTATGCCTTTTTAAGCAATACTTTTATCACGAGACAAATTTTTATAGATAAACCTTTTGGTACAGGCCTAGGTAGCTATCCGTATGAATACGATAAATACTATTCTATGATGAAACCACCTCCTTATTTAATAGAGTTAAAACAATCTAAAATTAACAGAACCGATGCAAATTCTTTATTTTTAAGAATGTTGGTCGATTTAGGGATATTTGCTATTATTATTTTCATATATTTCGCTTATAGAAGCATACATATTTTTAAGAATGATAAAAAAATTATTCAACAAGGTTCGTTTTTCTATTTAATTATAAAATTGATTAGAGAAGGGCATTATTTTCCACCAGAATTTTACTTTTTTTTATTAATCTTTTTAAAAGAATTGGATGAAAATACTGCATATAGTTGAAGATTTTTCTGTAGAAAGTGGTGGTTTAAGAACCGTGATTAAAAATCTTGATTTTTATTTAAAAGAGATAGGGTTCAAATCATATATTTTAGCATCAAACAAAGAAAAAGAAGACGATATTTTCTTAGTTGAAACATCCAACAAATGGTTGTATTCAAAAAAATGGCAAGAAGTAATTGATTCAATTGTCAAGCAACATAAAATAAACATGATTCATATTCATGGAGTTTGGTTGTATCCCCAATTTATTGGGGCAAAATATGCAGTAAATAATAGCATTCCATTTGTTTTAAGTGCTCACGGAATGTACCAGCCTTGGTTGTGGAAAAAAGGAACCTTAAAAAAGAAGGTTTATTTTTATCTTTTAAGTAAAAAGTGGTTTTCAAAAGCCTCAGTAATTCATGCAATCACTCCTGACGAAACAAAAAATCTAAAAACATATTTTAAAAGGAATAAATTCATTGAAATTCCGAATTTAATATCCTTAGGGCTGGAAGAAGAGCAAAACATAAATACTGAAAAATACATTCTATATCTTGGGCGTTTAAATAAAACAAAAGGGATTGATTTATTAATCAAAGCATTTTCACAAATTGAAAATCAAAACATAAAACTTAAAATAGCAGGTGGATTTAATGACTATAAACTAGAACTAGAATTGCTAGTCAAATCACTGTACTTAACAGAGAATGTTGAGTTCTTAGGATTGGTTAAAAATGATGCTAAAAACCAGTTGATAAAAAATGCTTGGGTAATGGTGTCTCCCTCATATTCTGATGTAATAGGAATGGTAAATTTAGAAGCGGCATCTTTTAAAACACCCGTAATTACAACGCATAAAGTAGGTTTAAAAAAAGAATGGAGTACAAACGGAGGTAAATTAATTAACCCAAATATAGAAGAGTTGAAAGCATCATTAACAGAGGTTTTAAACTGGACAGTTAAAGAGAGGAACAAAAACGGAAAGCAATTATTTGATTTTATAAAGCAGCATTATTCATGGAATTCGCGTTTAAAAGATTGGAAAAAATTATATGAAAATGCCATAAAGAATGAAGAATAAACTACTCGAAAATAGTGTTAAAATATCATTTCTTTCTCTGGCTACATTGCCTTTATTAAGGGAAAATATAAACTCTATGCTAATTATTTTATGCGTTGTTTTAACAATAATTAGCACAATTAAATCAAAATCCTTTAAACCATTCAAAAAAGAATTATGGTTGTTAACCACTTTATTTTGGATGTTTTTATTGCATGAAATACTATCATTCGACTTTAATACAGGTCGTATTTTAAGATACCTGCCTTTTTTAATCTTTCCTCTATTATTTTATTATAGACCTACCTATATTGATACAAAGATCAAGGAAAAATCAATAAAAGTGTTTCAAATTAGCACCCTTCTACAGAGTTTTATATATGTATTTTTTTTTCTAAGAACACATTCCATATCGCAGTTGTTTTTTGTAAGTAGAGATAATATTCCTTTTTTTCGGGAATATGTTTCGGGTAATTATTTTTTCGAAATTCACCCTACCTATTTTAGCTCATTTTTATTGGTAAGTTTTACCATTTCGCTATTTACACTACTTATTGAAAAGGATAAAAAATTAAGTGTTACAATACCAAATATTTTACTAACTGTATTTTTTATATTCTTGTTCTCATCAAAAATGATTTTTATAATACTTTTCATCACAATTATCATGTTTGTTATTTATACAATGCTAAAAAAGAGTGTTAGGCAATCATTAATTATTCTTATTGGTTCGGTTGTTATATTAACAGCATTAATCTACCCTTCAAGAAATATTATCAAAGAAAGGTTTGATGAAGTTAGAACCGAAATTAACAAACCCATAGTTGGTAGTTATTACAACTCAACAAACACTAGAGTTGCAATTATAAGATGCTCAACCATTTTATTAAAGCAAGTTCCTTTTTTTGGTTTTGGTGATGAGTTACAACGAGAATTAAATGATTGTTATGGGAGAACGAACGATAGCGAATTTTATAAAATCAGCACCTTTAATACACATAATTATTATTTCAATTTAATTCTCTACGGAGGCTGGTTATTTTTAGCAGTATTTCTAGTTTATATAATTTTTGTTTACAAAAAAATGAAATATTCAATTTTAGGATTATTTTTATTAATGCAATTTTTATTGATAAACCTTACCGAAAACTATTTTTCTAGACATTATGGAGTAGTTTTGTTTACCTATTTGACTTCTTTATTTATTTTTGTCAAAGAAAAAAGTACCACAATAGAATAGATGAGCAGTTCAAAAAAAAGAATTTTAATAATTTCTCCCTTTTTTTTTCCTGAACCCATTTCTACGGGTAAGTTTAATACAGATTTGGTAATAGCATTGAGAGATAAGGGAAACGAAGTTATAGTACTTTGTTCTCATCCATTCTATCCAGATTGGAAGCCTAAAAAAAGCACGGCTCAAATAGAGGGAATTCACATAATAAGAGGAGGAGGAACAATTAGATATTCTAACAAAACAATTTTAAGAAGAATAGTATTAGAGCTATGGTATGCTTTTTTTGTCTTTAAGAATATCTTTAGACTTCGAAAAAAAATTGACATTATTATTCCTGTTTTCCCACCTAGTTTGGCATTTTACACCATATTACCTAATATCAAAAAGGGAGTTAGAAAAATTGGGATGGTTCATGATCTTCAAGAAGTTTATGCTACAAACAAAAAAGGAAGTTTGCATAAAATAGCACGATTTTTTATTCATAAAATTGAGAAGCGAGTATTTATGTCTTGCGACAGGCTTATTTTTTTATCGAACGAAATGAAAGAAACAGCTAAAGATTATTATGATTTAGAAGAAAGTAAGTTAGCCGTTCAATACCCGTTTACAACATATAATGAAGAGAGGATCACAAACGATTTAGACGATTTAATGCCAAAAAATTTAAAACACATTGTCTATTCAGGAGCTTTAGGTGAGAAACAAAACCCTCAGAAAGTATATGACTTATTTGATTATGCTTCAAAAAGAATTAAAAACACTCAATTTCATTTTTTTTCACAAGGGACTATTTTTAATAACTTAAAATCTAAGAATAGGAATAATAGGATAGAATTTCATGATTTAGTACCCAATGAAAATATTGAAGAGTTATATAAAAAAAGTACGATTCAAATTATTCCTCAATTATCAGGTACTTCAAAAGGGTCATTACCATCAAAACTACCAAACATTTTAAGTTCTGGGTGTAATATTCTAGCAATTACAGATAAGGGAAGTGAAATAGAAAAATTATTTAAAAAATATAATCTAAATACAGTTGCTACTTTGTGGGATAATGAAGAACTTTGTAATATGCTGGAAGGTATTTTAGAGAAAGAGTCTAAAGAAAATTTAAATCACATAAAAATTGCTCAAAAGCTATTTCATATTGATGCAATGGTGACTAAAATTATAACCATCAACAGTTAATATTATCAGAAAAATATTTTGAAAAAAAGATATTCATATTTTATCAGACCATTATTTTTAATAATTGACTTACTTATAATATACGGAGTCATACTTTATATTTCTGATATACATTATTTAAACACCTATTTTATAACCTATATTTCTCTTTTTTGGATTTTCATTTCATTTTTTTCAAATTTCTATAAGGTATATCGTTTTACCAAAATATACAGAATATTTAGTTTGCTATTTATTCAATTTACTTTATTCACGCTAGTATATTTTACCTATTTCGGAATTTTTAATGAAGGAGAGATGGTACACAATCAGTTTCGAATTTTAACTTCAATTATTGGAGGAATATCACTATTCAAATTGAGTTCTTTTTATGCCTTAAAAAGATATCGATTAGAAGGAAAAAATTATCGAAACGTTATTGTACTAGGCTTAGATGATACTTCAAAAGAAGTTATTAATCTATTTAAAGATAGGGCAGACTTAGGCTATCGGTTTTTTGGTTTTTTTTCTGATAAAGAAAGTAATGATGAAAAATATTTAGGAAAACTAAACAATAGTTTTGATTATATATTAGAAAATAGTATTGATGAAATTTATTGTGCACTGTCCATATTAAAAAAAGAACAAGTAAAAGAATTTACAAAATTTGCAACTGAAAACTCTGTGGTTGTGAAACTCATTCCCAATTCAAATGAGTTGTACAGCAAAAGTTTAGATGTTGAATACTATAACAATACGTTAGTTTTAAATGTTAAAAAACTACCCTTTGAAACTCGAGAAAACCATTTTATTAAAAGAGGGTTTGATGTTTTTTTCTCTCTTTTCGTAATTGTTTTTATAATGTCATGGTTGGTTCCTGTATTGTGGGTGTTTGTTAAAATAGAATCAAAAGGCCCCTTATTTTTTAAGCAGAAAAGAGAAGGCTTGTCAGGACACCAATTCGCATGTTATAAGTTTCGTTCTATGAAATTAAACATAATGTCAGATAAAATACATGCCACAAAAAATGATGACAGGGTTACTCGTGTAGGTGCTTTTATGAGAAAGACAAGTATAGATGAACTGCCACAGTTTTTTAATGTTTTATTGGGTGATATGAGTACAGTAGGGCCAAGACCACATATGAGTAGTTTATCTTTTGAATATCAAAAAGACATAGACAATTATATTGAAAGACATGCCGTAAAACCGGGTATAACGGGGTTAGCGCAAATAAGTGGTTATAGAGGAGAAGTTAGAAAAAAGTCAGATATTAAGAATAGAGTTCGATTGGATATTTTTTATATTGAAAACTGGTCATTTTTTTTAGATATTAAAATTATTATTCAAACAGTCTTGAATGTTTTTAAAGGTGAAGAGAAGGCGTATTAATTTAACCATACTCTATATATTTGTTGTATATAAGTTAAAAGAATTGTCCCCTTGAGGGGACTTAAGGGGTGTTTAAACTATTTAGGCTATTTCTAAAGGTGGTGTAATTTGAAAGAAAAGAAAGTAATAACAGCAACGATTGTTTTATATAACGAAGACATTAATGAGCTATCAAAAACTATTGATAGTTTTTTAAACACTTCCATTTCTAAAAAACTTTTTTTAGTAGATAATTCACCAACAGACCAACTTAAAATAGTTGCTAACCACCCAGATATCGAATATATTTTTAATGAGAAAAATGTAGGTTTTGGAGCAGGCCATAATAGAATAATTAACTCAATAAAAAACACTTCTACATATCATTTAGTTTTAAACCCAGATGTTACTTTTGACACAAAAGTGATTCCCAATTTAATTAAAGAAATTGAGAGACAAGATGTTATTGCCTTAATAGCACCAAAAGTGATATTCCCCGATGGAGAACATCAATATACCTGTAGAAAATATCCTACATTTTTAGAGTTAGTTGTTCGTAGAATATCACTTCTTAAGAATGTGTTTTCAACATGGATAAGAAAGGGAGAGTATAAAGATAGAGACTTGACTAAATCATTTTATCCAGACTTTGTACAAGGTTGTTTTATGTTGTTTAGAACAGCCGATTTTGTTCAAATTAACGGATTTGACGAACGCTATTTTTTATATATGGAAGATGTAGATATTTGTAAAAAAATAGATGGCATTAATAAGAAAAAAATATACTATCCTAATGAAGAAGTTGTTCATGTGCTGAAGAAAGGTTCTTCAAAAAGTATTAAATTATTTTTCAAGCATTTATCGTCAAGTTTAAAATATTTTAAGAAATGGAACTAGTTTTTTCAATCTAAAAAACCTAAATACATCGCCTTATTTACCAATTCAGCAACATTTTTTACTTGAAGTTTTAAAAAGATATTTTTTTTATGAGTTTCTATAGTATACCTGCTTAGAAATAGTTTATTGGCAATTTCATCCACAGTAAACCCTTTAGCTATTAATTGAACAACCTCTTTTTCACGATACGTTAGTATTCTTTTGTTAAATTCTAAAGTAACATTCACTTTATAATTATCATTGTAAAAGTATTTTTTATTTTCATATACTATTTTTTTGACTGCTCTTACAACCTGTAAACTGTCAGAATCTTTTAGTAAATAACCATCAATTCCATCAATTTTATAATGAAGTTCAAACATACTGATAACTAAAATTTTTAAGCTGGGATATTCTTTTTTGACAATTTTAATAAATTCTAATCCGTTCATTTTAGGCATTGAAATATCCGTAATTAGAATATTGGGAGTTGTGTTTTTTAAAACAATTAAAGCTTCTGAAGAGCTATTCACCATAGCGAGAACCTCCATTTCTTTTTGTTGTGCAAACACACTACCTATTCCATCCAAGAACAGTTGATGATTATCAACAAATACGATACGTACCATATAATTATTTTTTAAAAGGAATTTCAATAGTAATGTGAGTTCCTTTTTGGATAAAAGAATCTAATATAAATTTTCCATTTATATTTTTAATACGTTCTTCTACATTTTTTAACCCGATACCTTTTGTGAAATTATCGGGATTAAACCCGACACCATTATCTTCTATAATAATTACTAACTGATTCTTATGCATAATAAAAGACAAGTTAACTTGAGTCGCTTTTGAATGTTTGTAAACATTATGCATAAGTTCTTGTATTATTCTACGAACACCTTGTTTAATAGTATGTTGTATTGTTTTTAAACAATTAGGAGGAAAAACAGAAATCTCTAATTGTAATAAATCACTGACTTCATGTTGTTTTTTGAATTCTATCAATAATGTCTCCAATGATTGATTTGAACTTAAACTATGAGATAATATGCGGACTTCTTTAGTTACAGAAGAAATGTTTTTTAAGAGTTCTTTGCTTTTTTTATTAGTTGCAAAAGAACTTAAATAATGTTTTATACCAGCTAATTTACCGCCTATACCATCATGTAACTCCCTTGCAATTCTATTTTTTTCTTTCTCTTCCCCTTCTCTTAATCCTTCTATGCGTCTAATTTCTTGCAATTGTTCTAATTTTTCTTTTTCTTTTTTATGAAGCTGTTGTTCTTTGAGCCGAACCTTTTTTTGCATTTTTACGCGATGCTTATAGAAAAAAAGCAATAATAATAAAGGGATTAATAACAACATCCCGATAATTAAAACAGTTTTTTTACGGTTAGTTTCTAATGCATTATCCTTTTTCAATAATTCAATTTGGCTATTTTTCTTTTCTACCTCATATTGAGCTCTTATTTGGTCAAACTCTTTGCTTTTTTCTATATTAAACAAACTATCCTTTAAAACAATATAGTTTTCTTGATATAGATAAGCTTGTTTATAATCACCAGAATGATAAAATACCCCAGATGCAACCCAATAAGCTTTCATTTTTTGATAATCACCTACAAAGTTTCCATATATAGTAATTGCTTTTTTATATTTTTCTATAGCCTTTGGAAAATCATCTAAATGTTCAAAATATATTCCTAATGAAATATTGATATAATGTAAAGCTGATTTATTACCTAATTCTTTATTAATTCTCTCAGATTCAAGTAAATATTCTAATGCTTTTTTATACTCTTTTTTTGATAATAAAAGATCTCCAAGGTTTAAAGATATAATAGCCTGTACTTTTTTATGTTG
>VAPL010248327.1_pt1 | contig 18541 bp, 19 predicted proteins | sample 3395061 | NCBI WGS metagenome assembly VAPL01 (sample SAMN08290444, study PRJNA428436) | hydrothermal vent metagenome | isolation source: Deep-sea hydrothermal vent chimney 2 | place: Pacific Ocean: Juan De Fuca Ridge | depth 2182 m m | reverse complement strand
TGAAAAATTATCTTTAAATATTAAAAATATTTTTAATTTATCTGAAAAAGATCGTATTTCTTTAGGTCAAAGCTTAAGAAGGATAGTTATAGAAAATCATAGTTTATCTCAATTTATACCTAAAATATTAAATGAATATAAATAATGGTCATCGAATTTTACGGTCTTCCCGGAACAGGGAAGTCAACTACAGCAAGAAGGTTAGAAGAGAAATCTAATTTTAAAAGAGTGCGTATAAAAAATAACATTGAATTATTATGGTATAATTTTTTATTTTTTATCAAATATCCAATAAAATTCTTTATCTTATTATATTATGTATTCACAAATTCAAATAATTTTAAAATGTTCTATTATAAATTTATGAATACATTTTTGCATCACAACGCAAAGTACCAAAAGGCTAAAAAATTTAAAAATTCTATTATAGACCAAGGACATACCCAAAATATTATTTCTGTGTTTGAAGAAAAGAAGGGGTTATCCGCAATAGAAAAATATTTTACTTTCATACCGAAAACAAATAAATTAATCATTTTTGACGCAGACTTCAGTGTAAGAAAAAATAGAATAGAAAAACGCAATCACGCTCCACGCAGTGAATACGACGACCAATATCTAAAAAAATGGCATGAAATTACAAAATATAATAATAAATTATTTCAGAAGTTAATAAAGGATTTGGATGTGAGCTATAAAACAATTGATGCAAATAAAGATGCTGATGAAATTTATAAGGAAGTATTGAATTACATAAAATGAAATTAGTATATATTACAAATGCAAGAATTCCCACGGAGAAAGCACACGGTCTTCAAATAATAAAGACGTGCGAAGCTTTTGCTGATAAAAATGTGAAATTATCATTACTTATCCCGATGAGAAAGAATAATATAAAAGAAGATCCATTCTCTTTTTACGGAGTTAAGGAAAATTTTAATATAGAGAAAATTAAAAGCTTTGATTTTCTCATGTTTAGCAGATACTTAGGAAGAATTAGTTTTTGGCTGCAAAGTTTTTTCTTTCTTATAAAATTAATATTCAAAAAAGTTGATAGAGACGCAATCATATACACCCGTACACCTGAAATTACTTGGTTGTTTAAAAAACGTGGATACAGAGTCGTGTTTGAAGCCCATAACTGGCCACAAAGTAAAGTCTGGTTATATAAAAAATTACTTAAAAAAGTAGATAAAATAGTTTGTAATTCAAAAGGAACCGCCAAAAGATTTAACGAGAATGATTTTATTAATACCATTATTGCGCCAAATGGTGTTGATTTAGAAAAATTTGAAATTGAAGGTCCGACCGAGAGAGAAGCGGATTTAAAATTGAAAGTTAAAAAAGAATTAGGTTTACCCATTAATAAAAAAATGATAATGTATATAGGTCATTTTTATAAATGGAAGGGCATTGATGTTATGATTGATGCAGCAAACTCAATGACTAATAGAGACGGCGTTCTATTTGTATTTATTGGAGGCTTAGATAAAGATACTAAAAAATACAAACAAATTTTAAATAGCAGGAAATTAAAAAATGTAATATTATATGGTTATAAAAAAAGGGATGCGGTATTGAAATTCTTAAAATGTGCCGATATTTTATTACTGCCAAATATTTCAATTAGCGAGGAATCGGTAGAATTTACATCACCTATAAAAATGTTCGAATATATGGCTAGTAAAAAGCCGATTGTTGCATCAGATTTACCCAGTATAAAAGAAGTATTAAATGAATACAATGCGGTTTTATTTAAAGCAGGGGATCCCATTGAATTAGTTAATGCTATAGATAAAGTTTCAGCAGACGATGATTTAGCAAAGAAACTAACAGAACAAGCATACCAAGATGTGCAAAAATTTACATGGAAAAATAGAGTACAAACAATAATTAATTTTATAAAAACATAATATGGATGATAATTTTGAAAATGCAAAGATAAAAAATCTTTATAATAAACAAATTAAAGAAAAATATAAAGATAACTACGAATTAAAAAGATGGTTTTCCACCTCAAGATTGAGATTGGATTATTTTATGACGTATAATTCTATAAATAATCGTCTACAAGAGATTAATTATAGTAATTGTATAGAGTTTGGTCCTGGTCCTGGCACATGGACTAGATTATTGTACAGGAATAATGTTGATGCAAATTTTGACTTAATTGATATTTCAAAAGAGATGAAAAACCAATTTGCCTTAGAAATGAGAGAAAAAGATAATATTAATTATTTTGTTTCCGATATTAATGAATATAAATTTACTAAAAAATACGATCTGTTTTTTTCTTCAAGGGCTGTAGAATATGTTGAAGATAAAAATAAATTATTTAAAAAAATCTACGATATTTTAGACGAAGGTGGAAAGGGGGTCATTATAACGAAAAATCCAGAATTCGGTATTTTTAGAAAGATAAAAAGCAAAAAATGGCATCACAAAAAACAGATTAGAATTAAAGATTTCGATACTGCGCTGTCCAAATTAGGATTTAAAGACATTAAAACATATCCTGTAATTGTGAGGATCTCTTTTATTGATAGGTTTTTTATTAATCTTTCTGAGTTTGTGTATAAAAAAGTTTTTAATAAAAAAATAACAAAATCAATTTTACCTTTCACCGAAAGTTACCTGATTGCATTTAAAAAATAATAATATGATAATTGAGTTTTTTGGGCTTTCAGGAGCTGGTAAAACATATTTAAGAAAAAAGATTTCTCGTGAAAATAATTATAAAGTTATTTTAATTAGGGGTCGTTTAGAAAAATATTTATTTGTTGGGCTCTTTTTTATTTTTCATCCTAGAATTTCATCATTTTTATTATATAAGCTTCTAATCGAAAACCACAATAATAAATATCTCTTGATCTATAAAATAAAGTTTTTATTTTTCGAGATGATAGCCAGAGAACAAAAAGCTATGTTTCGTTCTAAAATAAAAAAAGATAATCTTATTATTGATGAGGGAGTATTACAATTTATAATAGCTATTTATGAAAGAAAAATTAACGATAAAGATTTGGAAAGTTTTGGAAAATTATTGAGCGACAAATATATTATATATATTATTTCAGCCGATAAAAAAATTAGAACTAGTAGATTAGAAGCGAGAGGGAAGTACCCTCGCGGTAAATTTGGAACTGACTATATAAATAAATGGTTAGAGATATCAGACTACAATGGTGGAATAATATCTAATTACATAAAAGAAAATTATAGATATAAATTAATTAACAATAATTAAACTCTTATGACCATTTGTTATTTCGGTGACTATAATACAGACATTGCTCGCAATAGAGTGATTATTAAAGGATTTGAGGAAAATGGAGTTGAGGTCATAGAATGTAATTCCAGATCTGCTGGATTTAAAAAATATATTGATTTAATAAAAATCCATAAAAATATATCTAATAAATATGATTACTTGGTAGTCGGATATTCTATGTCAAGATCATTGGTATTGCTGGCGAGTTTATTGAGTAAAAAACCAATTATCTGGAATCCTCTTTATTCATTATATGATTCATGGGTATTTGATAGAAAATTAACCAAACCAATAAGCATAAAGGCTTTTTATTATTGGTTTTTAGACTGGATAAATTGCAAGTTGTCTGATACAATTTTATTGGACACAAACGAACATATTAAATATTTTAAAAAAACCTTTAAAATAAAGGAGGATAAATTTATCCGAGTATTGGTAGGCTCTAATGACAATATATTCTATCCTCTTTAATCAAAAAAACTCCCAAAACATGGAAAGAAAAAACATTTTAAAAAATAAATTTCTAATTATCTTTCATGGAAAATTTATACCATTGCAAGGCATCAGCTATATTGTTAAGGCGGCAAAAATTTTAGAACAACATAAAGAAATACAATTTCAAATAATAGGCAAGGGACAAGATTGGGAAAAAGTAACTACTCTAGCAGCAGAGTTAAATGTTACAAATATTGATTTTTTAGGAAGAGTAACTTATAAAGATTTGCCATCTTATATATCAAAAGCAGATTTATGTTTGGGAATCTTTGGTGACACCACAAAGACCCTTCGAGTGATACCCAACAAAGTCTACGAGTACATCTCTATGAAAAAACCTGTCATTTCAGGGAACACCCCAGCTATAAAAGAGTTATTTGAGGATAGAAAAAATATTTTATTATGCAATGTTGCTGACGAAAAAGATATAGCGGATAAGATTTTGATTCTTAAAGAAGATGATAACCTAAGAAATAAAATAGCAAATGAGGGTTATGAGTTATTCAAACAAAATGCTACTCCAAAAATTATTGGAAAAAATCTATTAAAAGATCTTCATTGTTTTTACGGAAATTGAAAACATTCTATCACAAAAAATTTGAAAGATACCTGTATTTCTTGTAAATGAAAAAATAATTTTAAGTTAATGAAAATAGTAATTTTATCTCCATATCTAAAGATTGCTGGTGGCACAAGAATACTTGCCATGTATGCGCATTATTTACACCAATTAAGCCATGATGTTGTTATTGTTGTTGAGAGCAGAAACTGTCTCAGGAGGTTTGTGTCTAATTTAATTAATTTTAAACCAAAATGGATTAGAAGTCTTGATATTAAAATATTGAGAGCGAAAAGTTTAGATGAAGTATTTATACCAACGTCAGATATAATTTTATTTTCAGCCTGGAGTCATGCATTTCTTGCATCTAAATATTCAGACAAGATTAGTAAGAAGTTTTATTTAATACAACATGATGAAAGAATGTATCATGGGGAGACGAAGGAAGTTCAAAAAACATATGAATTTAATATAAATAAGATTGCGGTATCCAGTTGGTTAAAAGAAATAATGAAAAATAAGCTTGGCGATGCTGAACTGCTTTTGAATCCGATAGATAAGAATATTTTTAAGCCTATTAAGGTAAATAGAAATTTAAATGAAGTGAGAATATTAATGATGCATCACTCTTATTCTTGGAAGGGAACAGAGGAAGGAATAAAAATAGTTCAAGACCTAAAAAAGAAGTATTCAAACATAAAACTTATTTTATTTGGTGTTAGAGAAAAAAAATTGGATTTTTCTTATGATGAGTATTATTATAATCTACCACAAGAAAAGCTACCTTTACTTTATTCAGGTTCTGATATATATCTTTGCCCCTCTTGGGATGAGGGTTCAGGTTTACCCTCTATGGAAGCCATGGCTTGTAAATGTGCACTTGTAACATATGATAATGGTGGCTCAAGGGATTACGCCCTTAATGAAAAAACAGCTATGGTGGCAAAAAGAAAAGATGTTAATGATTTAAAAAATAAGTTAGAATTATTAGTAAAAGATACTAAGCTAAGAGAAAAAATATCAGAAGGTGGTTATAAATTTATACAAAAAATGCCAAGTTGGGAAGAGCAAGCAAAAAAATTAGAAAATATATTTAAAAAAGAATTAAATGAAAATACCTAAAGTATCAGTGATAATACCAACATACAACAGACCAGAATTGCTCAAAAAAGCAATTCAATCTGTGTTATCTCAGACATTTCAAGATTTTGAGATTATTATTGTTGATGATGGATTAGAAAAACGAGCTGATGATGTTATAAAAAAAATTAATGATGCCAAAATAACATATATACAACACAAAAAAAGCAAAGGGGGAAGTGCCGCTAGAAACACCGGCATAAAAAATGCGGAAGGTAAATACGTAGCCTTTTTAGATGATGACGATCAGTGGCTGCCTAAAAAACTTGAGATTCAAATGTCAAAATTTGAAAACACTCAACAAGATGTTGGTTTCTGTTTTTCTGCCGTAACAAATGATTTTGGAGGAATACAAAAAAAATCAGACATTACACCTGGAATTAACAATCTTCATGAATTGGCATTAAAAAGATTCAAAGGGTTTCTAACTGTTACCTTAATAATTAAAAGATATGTTTTTGAAGAAGTCGGATTTTTTGATGAATCATTACCCTCTCATCAAGAAATTGAATTAATGATAAGAGTAACAAAAAAATATAAAGGACTAGGGATAAATGAACCTTTGGTTTTGGTTAATATGCACCCTAATCATGCTAGTATTGGAAAAAATATAAAAAAAAGAATAGCCGGTAGAGAAATGGTACTGAAAAAACATTCTGAAGAATACAAAAAATATCCAAAAATTTTAAGTAGACATTACTTTTTTCTTGGGTTAATATATAGAGATGATAAGCAATATAAAGAAGCAAAAAATGCCTTCAAATCAGCCTGGGAAACTCATTTTAACTTGAGATATTTTATTCATTATCTTTACACACTAATACTGTTCTAATAAAATTATGGTAAATAAAAAAATAAAATTCAGTATATTAATTCCTGTTTTTAATGAAGAAAATGTCATTGGAAAAGTTGTGATAAATCTGCATAATTTTTTAAAAAACAAATTATATGATGGTTATGAAATTATTGTGATTAATGATGGTTCAACCGATAATACTGATAATATTTTAAAAAATATAGAGCTAGAAAATTTTAAGACCTTCACTAATCCTTATAATAAGGGCTACGGTTCTGCATTAAAATTAGGAGCTCAAAATTCTAAAGCGGATTTTTTAATATTTTATGATGGAGATGGACAACATAATCCAAAAGACATTTTAAAATTAATAAAAAATAAAGAAAATTATGATATGGTAATTGGATCTAGGCAAAAGTACCAGGGACCTATGTGGCGCCAGCCAGGCAAAAAGATAATTAATGTTATTGCTAATTATTTAGTAAATTACAAAATCCCAGATTTAAATTCCGGCTTACGGTTAGTTAGAAAAAGTTATTTTGAAAAGTTTGAACATCTTTATCCGAATGGTTTTTCTTTAACAACCACCATAAGTTTGGCGTTTATCAAATATGGATATAATTTAAAATACATTCCTATAGAAATTAATAAGCGAATAGGAAAAAGCACGGTTGGTATATCAGATGGTTTTAAGGCAATAACTTTAGTTCTAAGAATGATAATGTTATTTTCTCCACTTCGTATTTTTCTTCCTCTAGGATTCATAATTTTTATATTTGGAATCCTTTCTTTAATTATAGATATTTTTAATAAAAACTTAACTGATGCAACCACATTGTTATTTTTAACATCCATTATTATTTGTTCATTTGGTCTTTTATCTGATCAAATAGCGGCTATTCGTAGAGAAATTAAATAATAATATTAAATTTATGTTAAATATAGTTAAATTTTTAAAAAAAATCCCTATTGATTTTAATCAATACGAACTTCGCGAAAAATCTAAAGCAAAAAATATAGCTTTTCATTTAGCTGAAAAAGGTAATAAACGAGGGCGCGCACTAGATATCGGCTGTCGTGATGGTTTTTGGTCAAAAAAAATGGAAATACTTGGATATAAAGTAATATCAATAGACAAAGTATCAAGTTATGATAAATATCAAAAAGTGGATGTTGATAAAAAATTACCATTTGAAGACTCCAGTTTCGACTTGATATGGACCAGTGAAGTTATTGAACACCTGTATAGCCCTAAATTTAGCATTTCAGAAATGCGACGGGTTCTCAAAAAAGATGGAGAAATTATTGCTACAACACCAAACTCTTATTTTTGGCTTTTTAAATTGTTTAAATTATTTAATATTCCCATTCAAAAAGTGCAAAATCCAGATCATAAACATTTTTTTTCTACTAATGATATTAAACAATTATTTCCAAAAGCAAAAATTTTTGGATTTTTTCCATATGCAATTTTAAAATTTACAATATCTAATTCTAAGCTTATCAGCTTCCTCTCTCCAACCTTTATTATTTATGAGAAGAAAAATGACTAATAAAATTATGCTCGTTTGTTATTTTTTAAATATGACTTAGTAAGCGTGGTAAAGCATGTGACAATATTGTTTAGAAGTTATATCTTAAACCCAAAAAAACATGTTTAATGAAGTGCTAAAATCAAGATTTTATATAATATTGCTAATACTTATTAGTATTGTTTTTATTCTATTAATTTACCCTCATTTTTCACAAATTGGAACCGATTCTTCTCTGTATGCTATTATGGGGAAAAATTTAATAGAAGGAAACGGCCTAACTCTATGGGGTGTCCCTCATACTATATTTTCTCCTTTTTTACCGTTTATTATTGGCATATTTTATAAATTAGTAAATAATTTAGAATTATCAGCACATTTGGCAACATTCTTTTTTGCCATATCTTCAATTCCTGCACTTTATTATTTAATAAAGATTATAACAAAGAAAAACAGTACAGCACTTGTGGGAGCAGCTTTTCTTACATTTAATGGATATATTGTTTGGCAATACAGCGTTATTCCAACACCACAAATATTAGTTGGATTTCTTTCTATATTAACCTTTGTATCTTTACTAAAAATATCAAATTTAGAGGATAAACTAACCAATAGTAACATTATTTGGAGTTTTTGTGCCGGAGTTATCGTGGGACTGTCTTACTTAACAAGACCGGAATATTTTATAATAATATTTTTTGTCTTAGGCTTAACATATTTGTTTAATAGAAAAAATATTAAACCCAAGTTACTTTTATTAGTACTAATACTAATTATGTCAGGATTCTTATTTGTTTCATTGCCATATATATTTTTTTTACATAGTAATTTAGATTATTGGACAATTTCCGGAAGAGGTAGTGAAATGTTATTGCAGCTATCTGGAGAAAATTATGAAAGTATTAATACTATAGGGGGTGAAAATAACTTTAATAATGCGCTTATTTCCGCTCCAGACATATCAAATGACACCCCTATATACTTATTAAATAATTATTTATCTATACTAAAAGATTTTTTTGATTCTTTACAACGTATTGAATATAATTTTCTAAAAGCATTTGGTATTATTGGTATCGCATTTTTCACAATTGGAATTAGGAGTGTCATATTATTCAAGCAATATAAAAATATTGCCATCTCTGGCATTTTAATGACTCCTGTTATTGCTATAGCATTTTTTCAAGGGGGATCAATGAATTATTTAATTCAATTTTTATATATCTTTATAATATTTATTTCTATAGGTTTTATGAAATTACATGATTACCTAAGATTTAATATAACTAACAAAAAAATATCTTCTTTATTAATTACTATTATATTTCTTTTTACCTCATTATATTTCTTTTCGCCAGTTTTAAAAAATTACTTATTTTTACCGGCTGATTATCAACCTAAAGAATTCAAATTAATGGGTTTATGGATGAAAGATAATATTAAAAATATTGAAAATGAATTTGTTATGTCCAGAAAACCAGACGTAAGTTTTTATAGCGGCGCCGAGTGGCAATTAATACCCTCGGATATAAATATTTTAAATCTATCGAGCTTTATGTATAAAAATGACATAAAATATCTAATTATAGATGAGCGCACATTATTAAAAGAACAAAAAGAATTTGTCTCATCGATTGTTGATAAAAAATATATAAAAAACCTCCTATTTTTAAAAGAATTTGAATATGAAAAAAAATCAATATTATTATTTTCAACTAAATAGATTTTATGAAACATAAGATTAGACTGATATTACCTATTGCGGTTACTTTTTTAATTTTAATTTTAATTTTTAAAAGATTTAACCTCGAAGTTATATTAAATACATATTACCAAAGTAATAAAATTTATATATTATTATCCATAGTGATACTAATGATTACACATGTGATATCCACAAAAAGATGGCAATCCGCCTTATTGACAGTGGGATATAAAATAAATTTTAAGAAATTGTTTATTTTGTTTTTAGCAAACTTTCCAATTTCCAAAATTTCTCCTTCTTATAGTGGTGATTTCTTGCGTGCTTATACTTTGAAAAATAGTGTGCCAGTAAATGAGAGCGCTGCCATTATTTTACTTGAAGGGTTAATGGACGTTTTTGTATTAAGTGTGTTGGTTTTTTTGGGTGGTATTTTAAATAATATGCCTATAATGATCATATTTAGCACACTCATCATAATTCTAATATTTTTATTTATAAAAATTGGACCAATATTAATATCACGCTTACCTGTGAATTTTAAATACAAAAATAGATTGGTAATTTTTTTTAACGTGTTTAAGATTATTTTAAGAACTCCCAAGCAATTTTTTCCAGTAGTTGGATATACTGTATTAATGTGGTTGAGTATGTTACTATCGATTAAGTTGTTATTTTCCGCTTTTTCAGCTGATATTCCATTTTATCTTGTAGTAGCATTACAACCCATCTCCATTTTCATTAGTTTGTTACCAATAACTATTTCTGGTGTAGGCACCAGAGAAGCAATAATGATCTTTTTATTCGCTGACCTTGCCTCCCAAAATATAATTTTAGCAACCGGATTATTTTATTCATTTTTAAGTGTTGTTTTTTGGCCTATTTTATTAGCTCCCATCACCTATATGGTGCTGAATAAAAAATAAATAAATATGTGTGGTATTTTTGGTATAATTCATAAAGGGAATTCAGTTAATAATAAAAAAATTAAATCTATATCCGATGATCTCTTCAAGTTATCTGCTTATAGAGGCAAAGAATCATCTGGTTTTTCTGTGTATAAAGATAATGTCATATCGGTATATAAAAAACCTTTCTCACCTCTTAAAATGACGGGGGATCAAACTTATAAAAAATTTTTCAAAGAAGAAAACAATGGATCTTTTACGCTTATTGGTCATTCAAGACTAGTAACACAGGGATCATTAAATTTAAACAACAACAATCAACCGGTCATAAAGAATGATTTGGTTTGTATTCATAATGGGATTATTGTGAATGATAAATTATTATGGGCCACACACAAAACGTTAACTAAAAATTACGACGTAGACACTGAAGTATTTTTAGAATTAATAAACTTATTTTCTAAGGAATATTCATTTATCAACTCTGTAATAAAAACATTCCAAAAAATCAAAGGTACGGCATCTGTTGCTATATTATCTAAATCAAGTCGTAACTTACTATTAGCAACAAATAACGGGTCTCTCTATTTGTGTACTAGTACATCTGGAAACGATATTTTATTTGCATCAGAAAGGTACATATTGGAGACTGCATTAAAAAGAAATAAATTAAATAAAAAATTTGATTCTATAATTAAAATTGAACCGAATAGAGGCTGTTTAATATCTCTTGAGAGCTTAAAAAAAACAAATATCTCTTTTAATGAAATAATGGAAGATGAGAACCTTAATAGAGATGAAAAACTCAAGTCACCTCTAATAATTAAGGATTTGTCAAAACCTAACGGATTTGATATAAAACATACCACAACTAACCAAGAAGATAACGATCTAATAGCTGAATTAAAAGATCATCATCACAATATTAAAAATGAGATATCTAAAATTAAACGTTGTACAAAATGTGTATTACCAGAAACCATGCCATTTATCATATTTAATGAAAATGGTGTTTGTAATTATTGTTTAAATTATAAGAAAGTATCTATAAAAGGGAAGGATGAGTTAATAAATATTTTAAAAAAATATAAAACCAATGAGGGCGAAAATGACTGCATAGTTTCCTTCAGTGGAGGAAGAGATTCTAGTTATGGCTTACATTATATAAAAAATGTATTGGATATGAATCCTGTAGCGTATTCTTATGACTGGGGCATGGTGACTGATATAGGGCGCAGAAATCAAGCCAGAATGTGTGGAAAATTAGGAATTGAACACATCTTAGTTTCTGCCGATATTAAAAAAAAACGAAAGAATATTAAAAAAAATATATTGGCATGGTTAAAAAAACCTGACTTAGGAACCGTTCCAATATTTATGGCCGGTGATAAACAATATTTCTATCACCTAAATAGATTAAAAAAAGACATGAATATTCCATTAGTGATCTATGGTGAAAATCCGCTGGAGATAACAGAATTTAAATACGGATTTTGTGGTATTAAGCCTCTTTTTAATCTAGGTGAACATGGATATCATTTAGGCATTATTAGAAAATTGAATTTAGGTTTTTATTATATAAAGAAAATTATAGAAAATCCGTCTTATATAAATAAATCTTTATTTGATTCTATGACCGCATTTATTTCATCATATTTTATGTCTCATGATTATTATTATTTATTCCAATATATAAATTGGAATGAAAATGAAATTGACTCAATTCTACTCAAAAAATATGAATGGGAAAAAGCTAACGACACAGAAACTACATGGAGAATTGGAGATGGAACTGCTCCATTTTATAATTATATTTATTATGTAATTGCTGGATTTACAGAAAATGACACTTTTAGAAGTAATCAAATTAGGGAAGGAGTTATTTCTCGTGAAACTGCTATAGAGTTGACAAATAGAGACAATAAGCCTAGATGGGAGTCTATAAAGTGGTATTGTAATACCATTGGTGTAGATTTTAAATTTGTTATAAAATCTATAAATAAAATACCAAAGCTGTACTAAATATTTTAATATAGACCACAAAAATTATATGAATAATGATATAATTAAAAAATCAATTAATACAATATGGGATGATGTCTGGATATCTCAGGGAAAAGCTGGCGACCCTATAGCTGTTTTTAATAATCGTTTGTTTATAGAGGGTTATCCTGTATTCAAAAGTCACATCCCAAAAAATATTAAAAAAATATTAGACGTTGGTAGCGGCACTGGAAGATATGGAATAAAATTCTCACAAGATTTTCCAGATAGTAAGGTTACTATAACTGACATATCAGATGAATCCATAGACTTCATTAGTCGTTTAGCTGAAAGGACGCGCACAAAAAACATTTCTATTCAAAAAGAGAATGTTTTGAATATGTCTTTTTCTGACAATGAGTTTGATGTTGTATTTTGTGATGTCGTTATACAGCATTTACCAAACTATAAGGATGCCATTGAAGAAATGATTAGAGTGCTCAAGCCAGGGGGTAGAATAATTATTTCGGTTAATAATTATTGGAATTTTCCTCATACTATCCATAAATTCATATTAGGAAAAAAATATATGTATGGGTATGAAAAATCATACACGAAGAAAGAATTAAGAGAGCTATATAAACAAGCTGGTTTAAAAACCATAGCCGAAGATGGTTTTTATTTTGCATATGGTATTTTTAGATTGAAATATATAAATAATATATTTAAATTAATTGGCAGAATAGCAAATAGAACAATAAAATTTTTCGATAAATTTACAAATAGGTGGATATCTAAAAATTTAGGGTTTGAAATATTAATTGTTGGAGAAAAATAATATGAAGGAAAGTAGCAATAAACTTAAAATAGCATTTGTATTGGGTGTTTTCCCGGCTATTTCTGAAACTTTTATAATAAATCAAATAACTGATCTAAAAGACAAAGGAATAGATGTAGAGATTTTTTCCCTTAAAAAAGGGAGTCAAGAAAGCATCTCAGAGAGATATTATAAATATAATATATCAACCAAAACATATTATTTAAATATGCCAAAAAATTGGTTCAAAAGAATATTTTTTGCTATACCAAAAATAATACACTTAATTTTTTTAAGACCATTTGTTTTATTTAAAGTTTTTAATATAAAAAAATATGGTCAAAATGCATGGTCATTAAAATTATTATTTTGGGTAGAGCCTTGGGTTGGACAGGAAGATGAGTTTGATATAATCCACTGTCATTTTGGACCAATTGCTAATAAGTTTTTAATAATGAAGGAGATATTAGGACTAAAACAAAAAATAGTTACCACTCTTTACGGATATGATGTTAGTTGTATTCCAAGAAAAAAGGGAATAGACTATTATAAAAAACTAATACAAGAATGCTCACTTTTCCTTGTCATGTCAAAAAATATGAGAGTGCGAGCGACAGCGCTTGGAATTCCAAGGGGAAAAATAAAAGTTCACCCTATTTCTATCAATGTTAAAGAATATCCATATTCTTTAAGAAGATACAATCAAAATAATATAATTCGATTAATATCAGTTGGTAGATTTGTTGAAAAAAAAGGATTTGACGACCTTTTAAGAGCCGTCGCAATAGTTAAACAAAAAACAAAAAAACGCTTTGTGTGTGATATTGTTGGAGATGGCGTTCTTAAAGATGATTTACATAGACTTGCTAAAAAACTCTCCATAGAAGATGTTGTTAATTTTAGAGGATACATGAAGCTTCAAGATGTTATAGCCCTATATCCAAGATCACACCTATATGTACAAGCCTCAAAGACCGCGAGTAATGGCGACATGGAATAAATCTATGAATAATTAATCACACAATAGTAATATGATTCCTTTTTTAAATTTTAAAGATCTCAATTCTAAATACAAAGAAGAATTAATGGATGTTATTTCCGGTGTAATTGATTCCGGACAATATATTTTGGGGGATAGGGTTAAATCTTTTGAAAATAAATTTTCAAAGTATTGTGACGTTGCAAACACAATAGGCACCGGAAATGGATTAGATGCACTCACTTTAATTATACGTGCCTATAAAGAACTCGGTATTTTTTGTGAGGGTGATGAAATCCTCGTGCCAGCAAACACGTATATCGCCAGTATTCTTTCTGTAACTGAAAATAACTTAAATCCTGTACTGGTTGAGCCGGATATAGATACTTACAACATTGATGTTGATCTATTAGAAAAACACGTAACTAAAAGAACGAAGGGAATACTAACCGTACATCTTTATGGTTTAGTTAGTTATTCAGAAAAGATGCAAGCAATTGCAGATAAATATCATCTAAAAATTATTGAAGATTCTGCTCAAGCTGCCGGCGCAGAATATAAAGGAAAAAAGGTTGGTGCTCTTGGAGATGCTGGTGGAATAAGTTTTTATCCTTCAAAAAATCTTGGTGCTCTTGGAGATGCTGGTGCGGTAACAACAAATGACACTAGATTAGCTGAAGTAATTCGTGCATTACGAAATTATGGCAGCGACAAAAAATATTATAATGAATATATAGGTGTTAATAGTCGTCTAGATGAACTACAAGCAGCTGTTTTGGAGGTTAAACTTAAATATCTTGACCAAGAAAATAATACACGAATAGAAATAGCTAAAAAATATCTAAATGGCATTAATAATAAAAAATTAATTTTACCAAAAGAAGTAACTGACAATTCTCATATTTGGCACTTATTTGTGATGCAAGTAAATGATAGGAAAGAATTTGCAAAACATTTATTAGACAACGGTGTTGATTCTATGATTCATTATCCAATTCCACCCCACAAACAAAAGGCTTATGCTGGTTGGAATGATAAAAAATATCCAATTACTGAAAAAATACACAAAACAGTAATCAGTCTTCCTCTTAATCCAAATCTATCAGAAGAAGAGACAGATAAAATTATTAAGGTGTGCAATGCTTTTTAATTAATAAAATAAAAAAATGACTACAGCGGCAATAGAAGCGTTAGCTACCGGACTTCCGGCCATAACTACACGTCATAGCGGCTTTCCTGAACAAATAATAGATGGCAAGAATGGTTTTATGGTTGATGAAGGAGATTACGAAGCTTTGGCAGAAAAAATTATCTATTTTATGGATCACCCAGAACTATGGGCTGATTTCGGTGAGTTTGGAAGAAAATATATGCTCGAAAATTATGACTCTAAAAAACTAATTGATGGACAAATTGAAATCTATAAATCCCTACTGTAATAAAAGTAGCTAAAAAAAACCCCGAAATATTTAATAACTAAATATTTCGGGGTTGTTGAGAACCTATTCTATTATCCTAAAATTAGGTAATGGAAGTACAAATTTAGATTTTAAACCCTTCTCCCGCCATTTTTTCATAATGAAGTCACCGTAATGCCAGGCAAGAATAACCACATAATCCGGTTGCTCTGCAAGGATTATCTTATTATCCACTATGGGAATATGAGTCCCAGGCATGTATTTACCTACCTTTTCAGACCCTGGTAATTGAGCAACATACGGCATCAGAGTTTCATCAATACCATAATAGTTTAATAGCACTGCGCCACGCCCAGGACAGGAATCTGCAACAAACCGTAATCCTTTTCTTTTTGCTTCATAGGCTAACTGCATAAAACGATTACGATTGTCTGCTACACGCTCTCTCCATTTTTCCCATGACCCCGGCTTAAATAAACCCTTTTCTTCTTCCTCTGCCAAAAGACCTTCAACCATAGGACTAATTGAGCGTGTTCCTTTACGCGCTACATAAGTACGGAGATTACCACCATAACGAGACGCTCTCTGTACATCAAAAACCTCCATGTCATACTGCTCAAACAAATTTACCAGAGCTTTCAGGCTGTAGGTACGAACATGTTCATGATAAATACCTTCAAACTGATTACTTTCGAGCACATCAAGAAGATATTGGCTTTCAGTAATAAACACTCCATCTTTATCCATAAGCCTATTAAGTCCACGCATTACTTCTCCTAGAGGAGCCATGTGTGCAAAAACATTGGTCATCGTGATGACTTTTGCATAACCTTGTTCTTTTACTATATCTTCTGCAACATCTTCAGTAAAAAATTTTTGAATTGTATCAATCTCGCTGTCTCTAATAGCAATATTCGCGATGTTTGTAGGCTCCACTCCTATGGTTCGCATTCCATTTCGTTTGAATCCGGTCAGTAAAGTACCGTCATTAGAACCAACATCAACACATAATGAGCCAGGAGAAATACCCAGCATCTTAACTATGCCATCAGCAAAAGCTTTTTGATAAACCCTTAAAGGTTCTGAGATGCCCGCACGATACGGATAATCAAGAGGATATATTACCTTACCGTCAATGATATGGTCCAGCTGTGCAGACCCGGAACTTGGACAAATCATTAGCCTTAGAGGGTAAGTGACCTCCGGCTGATCTAACATTTCTCTACTCAAAAGAGCGTCACAAGGGGGTTGGTGCCCAAGATCTATAGCTTCAAAAAGATTTGTTGACCCCGTAATTTGACAATGATCTAATCTTCCTAAAGCAACGTCATGATTAACTTTACTACTTGTGCCTTGAGATCTCTGTGTAGTCATTTTAACTTCTCCTTCCATTTTTAATTTTAAATGTTCAACTAAACCGTTTCTATCTAAAACAAATTTAACAATTTTTTGAGTAAATGTCAATTAAAAAAACCGAAAAATCGTTAATAAATACTACATTTTTTTGAATAGATAATAAACCGTGGCACTTCCTATTATAGAGCTTATCATTAAAGCTGCAATAGCTCCTATAATTCCATATATTGGCAATAATATAAATAACAAAGATATTTTTATTATTGGCGTCACTGTCTGTTCTATATATAAACTTTTTTTCTTTGCTTGAGCAAGTAACGGATGACTAAACATTCTAAATGGGAATAGTAATAATATTAAAGCAAAATACTGGGAATATTTTACTGAATCCATATATTCAGGAAATATTATTTTAAATAAAAATGGCGCTGCCAATATATATAAGACAGTAGGAATAACTAAGATTAACGAAAATTTAAATATTTTTTTAGGAAGGGTCTTTTTAAGTACATTTGTGTCTTGTGAGGCTATTTTAGGAAAAGCAAGAATTGGAACAGATTTTAATAATGATTGAAATTGTGTTATTGGGACGGTTGCAAAAGAATATACAGCCAGTTGCACCGGTCCGACAAAATGCCACATAAGAATTTTATCTATTTGGTTTGATATTACTCCGAGTACATTCATTACACTGAGATGCTTTCCAAGAGATATCACTTCAGGATCTTCTTTATCGTTTAGTTTGTTCTTTTTAAATACAAGATAAAAAAATGTTAATTGAATTAAAAATAACGACACGAAATACACTAAAATAAGAGAAATAACATTAGGTGAGAATAGTAATGTTGCTATTATGAGACCAGCAATTAATATCTGACTAATAGATGAATATATAGCTGCTTGTTTGAACATTTTTTTTGCCTCAAAATACGGACCATACACAAAACTACTGGTTATAGGGGAAAGAATACCTGCTATTAAAAAACTTATTCCGAGTACTGTATTTTCATTGTAAAAATAATACATTGAAATACCAAGTCCAATCATCACGCCTATAATACTCCATTTAAATTTTGTCTTTATTACTTTTTTTACAGAACCCTCGTATCCACGAACTATAGATCTAGCAAGAGATCCGTTCATCCCAGGAAGTGCAGTGATAACTATGATACCAATTATTGATAATACGTATTTATAAAGACCATAGGATTCTTTTGGTAGTAAATTTGCATACACAATTGCCAAAGCAAGAGCTGTTATTGCCCCTAGGATCCTGTTGGATGTCAACCAAAAACCACCTCTAGCTAAATATATCATATCGGTTTTGGTGTATTTTTCGCTCCAACGCAGTAAATTATAAAGCTTAACTTTTAGTTTTTTCATTTTTTTTAATATTCCTCTCTTTTTAGAACCACCATTATGGTTTTTGCGAAGATGTCCAAGTCTAAGATAAACGACCTGTTTTTTATATAATAGAGGTCATATTGGAGCTTTTATGCGTTAAAATATCAAATTTATAATTTTTTATATGTATTATCATTTCTCAACCTAACATCATCTATAATTATATTTTTATTTTCATAAT
>VAPL010062722.1_pt1 | contig 18551 bp, 11 predicted proteins | sample 3395061 | NCBI WGS metagenome assembly VAPL01 (sample SAMN08290444, study PRJNA428436) | hydrothermal vent metagenome | isolation source: Deep-sea hydrothermal vent chimney 2 | place: Pacific Ocean: Juan De Fuca Ridge | depth 2182 m m | reverse complement strand
GTCACCGTTGATGCGACTGGCACGCTTATTTCGGGTGTTATCACCAACCTCGGTACCGATCTGACCAATGATCATCCGGTCAGCATGCAGTATGGTGGTGGTGGTATCTCGGCGTCCAATTCCGCCGGCCCTCTGCGTGACTCGGACTTCAAGATACCTATCAGGGTGCCCAATGTTAATCGTTGGTTTGTTGATAACGACTTCATGGAGACTAACGGCACGGGTTCCAGCGACGGCGTCCTCGATGTATGGGACTTCAAGCTCTACACCCGCGATACCTCTGGTCTCACTAGCGAGAATGGTGTGGCCTTTGCGGGAGAGGATGAGCCCTTTGTTGAGTGCGGCTCTTGCCATGATCCGCATCTGGAGACAACGACCTTCCTGCGCATCTCCACCGCAGCGCAAAGCGGTGGTATGTCCAATGCCGGAAGTCAGATCTGTCTTGCATGCCACACGAAATAAAGCGAGATTGATTGCTCGTTGAGTCATTAAGGCTGGCAGCCTTGCGGGGAATCCCGCGGGCTGCCAGCCTTTTCTTTTGCCAGTATTACTGTTTGGGACATCTTAAAAGTGGATAAAGGTATGTCTGCTCGTGTACTGTTTTTGCTCCTGGTGTGGGTATTTACCACATCTTCTGCGCTTGCGGCCGATGCCGATGTCGATGCTAAGGCGACGCAGGAAAAGGATGGAGAGGAGAGACTGAGTTATCTTGCCATTATCGATGGCGAGGAAATCCCCATTGGTGAGTATGTGTCTGCCCTGCGCCGGGGAATGCAGGAGCGCTTCTATCACGGGACGATCCCGGAGGAAGAGAAGAAAAAATTCTATAAGGAAGTGGCCGATGACCTGATTCAGCGCTTCCTTTTGGTGCGTGAAGCCAGGCGACGCAATATTCAGCCGGATGCCGATGCCGTTGAGGCGGCGGTAACGCGATATGACGAAAAATTCCAGGAGGATCCGGACTGGGCTGCAGCCAGAGAGAACGTGCTGCCCCGGATGCGCAGTAAGCTGGAGGCGGATAGCCTGGTATTGCGCCTGGAAGAGCAGGTAAAGGCGGTGGATAGACCCACCGAGAAGGAAGTGAAAGAATTCTACGAGTCCAACAAGGCGCTATTCACGACACCGGAGCGTGTGAAAGTGTCCCTGATCTTATTGCGGGTGGACCCATCTTCCACTGGCGAGGTGTGGCAGCAGGCGAGTGAAGAGGCATCCGCCATTGTGGCGCGCCTGACTAAAGGCGCTGACTTTGCGGAGCTGGCGCGGATTCATTCGAGCGACGACTCTGCACAGAATGGCGGCGATATGGGGTATACGCATTCCGGCATGCTGGGTGATGCGGCACAGAAGGTGTTGGATATCATGGAGATTGGTGATATCTCAGCGCCGGTTATGATGCTTGAGGGCGTTGCTATTTTTCGTTTGGATGACCGGATAACCCCAGAGCTGAATTCTTTTGACGCGGTACGTGAGCGTGCGGAACAGCTTTATATGCGCGAAATGGGTGACAAGGCCTGGGAGAGTCTGGTCGGTGAATTGCGTTCCAGGGCGAAGATTGAGGTCAATGACACCCCTTGGCGCTGATTGCTTACTGGCGCGCGCGGGTTGGCCTTTGAATTCGGTGGTGTGCTGCCACTGGTAATTCGTCGGTCTTGACCGTTGGGGTGAATGTGTCGTGAGGCCAACAAAAACTCTTGCCTTGTGACACTGTTAGCCAGCCTGTTTGACAGGCATGGTGAGAGAATTAGATCGGCATTCATGGATTTACGGCCAAACAGTTTCAGGCTCGAAGAGCGCTAGGGGTAATTTCGAGCCCTTTTGGGGTAGTGGGGGGGGCGATGAATCAGCTGGACAGTACGGTTTTGCCTAGTACTCCAACAAGGTTGTATCGTTGGGGCAGCGTTTCTGTGGCATTTCGTATCAAGGCACAGCTCGCGGGCAATGGTTGCTCCCTTGGCAAGAGCCGTAACACGGAGGCGGAATGCCACAGAAACGCCCGAAGGGTTGGTCTGTCAGCGTCCATGCCTGTATTCCGCCTCTCGCAAAGGACTATGGCCATTTGTGAGAGGCGCGCTTCGCCTAAAGCGCCTACTGTTGGTGCCCTGAACGCTGACAGATCAACTGACCCGACAATACAACCTTGTTGGAGTACTTGTAGTCGTGGGTCTTTTCATGGCTAAGCGTAGGCCGGGCAGTGGGGGTATTGTTGTGCCTTTTCGGCGGGTAGGGGCCTTGATGGTGATGGGCTGCGCGCTGACTGTCTTGCCGTTTGGTGCTGCCCAAGCGGCTTTTTCGTCATTCGTACCTCTCAACTGGGGAGGAAGCATCAGCTATAGCTATGGCTATATAAGTGCTGCTACGGAGTCTGAACGGATGCAGCTACTCGGCACCGTGAATGCGGGGGGCTATGTCTGGCAGCCCTGGTTCGCGACGACGTCTGCCGCTCTGAGCCTTGGCTTGACCAACTCCGAGACAACCACCTCGAGCACAGATTCCAACACGGCAACGGGTACGTTCTCTTTTAGTGTTTTTCCATTCAGCCGGTTTCCCTTCTCGCTAACCTATACACGTAGCGATAGTCGTACAGCTTCTTTCTCCGATTTGACACAGCTCACGGGTAATTTATATCACCAGCTATCCCGTTTGTCGCTTCGCCAATTGTACAGTTCGCGCGGGGGCTCGTTGTCGACCCTTTGGTATTACCGGAGTGATTTTTCCGGTGCAGAGGTTTCGTCTCTGACGGAAACTTATGGGTTGACCTATCAGGTGCAGTCGGCACCGAATACCTTGCTATTGGCAGCAAACTACTCGGCGAGCGAGAGCTCGGAGAGCAGCGCCAGGCCTGAGTCGCTGGTATTGTCACTAAATCATATTTATAACCCCAATCCTGAAAGTGGTGTGACGAATCTACTCACTTACCTGGTCTCTGATTCGGGTCTTGGTATGTCTGAGGCAAGCGTTACACAGGGTTCAAGTTCGTTTTATTGGCGGCCTGAACACCGGGCACTGAATGTGACGGGCGGGGTTCGTGCATCCAAGTCGGAATCCAGTGGCGGTTCGGACCGAAGGAGTCTCGATACGAATCTGGGTGTGAGCTATCGGATCACCCGGCGGGCGAGCATGAGAGCCGGGCTAACGGTCGGGACGGCGGAAGGCGGAAATTCTCAGTCGTTGACATCAAGCCAGTCCCTGGGGATCAGCTATTCTTCACATCGCTATCCGTTGGGGGCGGGTTTTAATTGGGGGTGGGCGACGTCGGGTACGGCAGGCAATACCTTGTCCCGAACGGACTCGTTGGGGGTAAAGGAAACGAATAGCACCCGTTCGGTCGGTGGTGGTCTTACGCATAATCTAGGTGGTCAATGGTCCCTGGGGCGTGTCAGCTCACTGAATGTGGGGTTTTCGCAGGGCCTGTCAGCGAGTAAGAGTTCTGCCGTCGATGAGGTTTCCAGGACATTCAACAATAGTTTCAATATGAGTAGTAACTATCGTGGGCGGCGGGGCGCTACCTATGGGAGCATTCAGTTGTCGGACTCTCGTTCGATGGGCGAGAGGGAGGCGGTGTTCCAGCGGGCGGCCATAAATCTGTCGCAAGATCTATCTATCAGCAGGTTGAGCACAATGACGGGTAATGTCGCCCTGGATGCCAACCGCCAAGAATATCAGCTGGCATCGGGTAACACAGAGACGGGGTATCGGCGATATGCCAATTTAAGTCTTTATTACCAGAATCAGCGCCCCTTTGGCATATACAACCTGCGTTTTCTTTCCCGATTTAGTGCCAGTAAGGAGATTGGTGATGATATTCCTTCACAGAGACTGGACTGGGATAACCGTTTTCAATACAGTTTGGGGCTCCTGAGTACGACGGCGAGCTTTCGTATGATGCAGAATGGCGAAGGGGTTCCGGTGAAATCACTTTACTTTCAGGCTACCCGCAGCTTTTGATGTGGGGTAGTATGCGCTAGCTGCACGGACAATAATTATTGGGTTTTGATTTAATGACGATGGAGGGAGGCTCTATGTACAAGTCGGCTCTTATAGGCTTGCTGAGTATGTTGGCTGCTATGGTGCTGCCGCAAGCGGCCCAGGCGGAATACGCCGATGTGGTTATGAACAACTACTCGGATGCGGCAGGTATGCGACCCGTGGTATTCCCACACTGGTATCACCGGATTCGTTTTCGTTGCAAGGTTTGCCATGCGGATCTCGGCTTCAAGTTCAAGGCGGGCGGCAATAAGATCACCATGGCCAAGATCATCGATGGTCAGTTCTGTGGCGCCTGCCACAATGGTGAAATTTCCTGGTCCGTTGAGAACTGCGGTATGTGCCACTCAGGTCTTTCTGGTACACCGACCCAGATTCATGGCAGTACTGTTCAACGGTTGGTTGCGCCGACTTATAAAAAGTTAGGCAATAAGAAGTAAGCTAACAACGAAGGGTTATTACAATGAAAATGAAACAATTCTTCTTGGGGGTTGTGGCTTTGAGCGTGTTGCCGGTCGTTGCTATTCAGGTAGAGGCCGCTCAGCCGCCACTAAAAGAAGTGAAGGCCGCAAAAGGCCATGTGAGCACGGCAAATACCTTTAACCGCTTGATGAAAAAGCCCAAGGCCAAGAACCTGCCTCCCGCAGAGGACGGTATTCACGATTCTGATAACGACAATACACATGTTCTGCAGCCGCCAAAGATCGCCTATGACGGCCTTCCAACAACGCCATTCGGCAACTATGTGGACTGGGTGAAGGCGCTGGACACCAATCTTCTGCAGCCTCGATATGATCGTTTTGATCCGACTATTGAGCCCTTGGTCATGGATCTGGATATTGTCCGCGAGGTGAAGTCGACGGTGCCGGATGTGGTGTTCCCGCATAAGCCGCATACCCAATGGCTGCATTGTTCGAACTGTCACCCGAAGATATTTATACCGCAGCGTAAGGCAAATGTGATGAATATGTCCGGCATCCTGCTGGGCCAGCAGTGCGGCGTGTGTCACGGCAAGGTGGCATTCCCGGTGACCACTCAGTCATGCACCAAGTGTCATACCAAGCCCAAGCCGGCCGACTGGAAGCCGCCGCAAAGTGAGACAAGCCTAAAGGATCCTTGGCGTTAACCGATCCCATGTAGTGTTGATGGGGCGTTTTGACCAAGTATTAAGGTAGGTATTGACGGCGCGAACTTTTTGTTCGCGCCGTTTCTCTAATGTGCATAGCACTGCTTGTTCATTTTCGCTTCTGTCCTTATTCGGTTCATACGGCTGGCGGGTATCGTGAATATGTTGAATTCATCTATCAAAACCATTTCAATTCTCGTGTTTCTTTCTGCGTTTGGTCTCTGGGGCTGCGTTGCCAGTGAAACACGGACATCGCCAGCGCCCGTAGATGATGTGGCGCAGGCTGAAACAAAGGCCATTGTCGAGGTGACGGAAGATTCGGCCTCCACGGCGGCACAGGGTTCTCAGGTCGAGAAGCCAAATGCCGCATCCGTTGAGACAATGCCGGCGAAAGAGGCTCGTGATCCTGCGATTTCTGTGGAATCCATGCCGGCTGCTTCGCCCGCAGTGGCGGCGGTTACCACTACTGAGGCTGTAACCGATAAAGAGCCTGGGAAAGTCATATCGCCTGCTCCCGCCATCAGCGCTAAGCCGATTAATGCCGGGCCCGGGCAGCATGTCGTTACCCTGGTTAAGAAAGATCCGAGCCATCCTGCCTACGGCAAGGGGCATGCGATGGGATTCAGTGTTGATGGTGTGCCGGGGAAGTCGATTGTTCTCGAGCGCGGCAAGACATACACGTTTGTGATCAATACGGATCCCAAGCATGACGTCTATCTTTCCAGCAAGGAAATAGGCTGGGGCAGTGCTCCGGTTGTTGAGGGTGTGCAAGGGGCTTATACGTATAAAGGCACGATGACGTTTACCCCCGGCAAGACTACCCCGGGCAAGGTTTATTATGCCTGCCGGAATCACCCGTATATGGGGGCAACTCTGTATATCGTGGAGCCAGGTGAGACCGTCGAGATCGAGGCGGTGACAGCAACGACAGCCCCCAAAAAGGCGCAGGTGTCGGAAGCAAAGGTCAAGCAAAAGCTGATGTTTGCGGACATGATGATCAATGGTAAAGGCGCCAAAAGAGTGCTTGCCAGCAATAATGGGGAGGCCAAGAGCTTGCTCGCTTCCGCCAAGAAAGATTTGGCCGCCAGCCGGGAAAAGCTGCTTGCCGGGGCGTTGCCCGAGGCTTTGGCCCTGGCCGACCAGGTGGTGAAGGGCGTCGGTGCGGCATCGAAAATGGTGCCCAGTGAAGATGCGATCGCGCAACTTTCACAACGTCATGACGAACTCTTGCATGAAATCGAGGATTTCGAGGCGTCTTATGACAGTAATTACGCCCGCATGGCCAAAGCCGGGGGCGTGCCCAAGGACATTGGCTATGATAAGGCCCAGGTTGCCAGCCTGAAGGCGGAGGCGCAGTCTTTGGCCTCGAAAGGTGACTATGCAAAGGCCAATGCGAAGCTTGAGAAGGCTCAGGTTATTGTTACCCGGGGGCTGCACAAGATGCTGGACTCCAAGACCCTGGTTTATGAGCTGAAGTTCGATTCGCCGGCCGATGAATATGAATATGAGCTGAAGCGGTTTACCGGGTATGAAGAATTGATACCGGTGGCCGTTGAAATGAAAAAGCCTGCGGCCGGTGCCTTGAAATTGATGGACAGTTTCCTTGATAAGGCGCGCAAGCGTCGCGACGAGGCAAAGGTAAAAGTCACAGAAGGTGACTATGGCGCCGCTGTGGGTATGATGCAGCAGGCGACGAAAACCGTCCGTCGTGCGCTGCGTATGGTGGGCGTGTCACAATAGCTTCTTTACGGCCATTGCCAAGGTGGCCTTGGTGTGCATGAGGGGGATGTCCGCATGAGCGGGGCAACTAAATGACGGGTATAACTAGGATCTTTTTTGACAAGACATTCGCGATGAAGCGTTTGTGGCACTTGTTCACGAGTATTGTCGTGCTTCTGCTGATTTCTGCGATCCCTGGCCTGCTGTCAGCTGAAGAGGGTGGCGGACACTATCAGTTGCATGGTGACGTGGTTTCGATATCGGAGGATGGTATTCATGATCCCGATAATGATGCCGTCAACACCCTGCAGCCGCCGGCCGATGCAATGAAGGATTTTCCGCGCGATGCGCGAGGCACCATTAACTGGGTTGATACGCTTGACCGCGGCTTGATTGCCCCTCGTACAGGGCTGACGGGCGCTGAAAAGATGCACTCAGTGGATTTTGACGTGATTTTTAAAAATACGGCGTCAATGCCCTATGTGCGTTTCCCTCATTTACCGCATACCCAGTGGCTGACCTGCAAGAATTGTCATCCGGCCATCTTTTTGCCTCAGCGGGGCGGAAATTTTGTGACGATGGCGGCAATTATGGAGGGTGAGTATTGCGGTGTGTGCCATGGCAAGGTCGCCTTTCCACCAATGGAGTGTAATCGATGCCACAGCGTCGCCCGGGAAAATGTCGGGTTGCGTTGATCTCGCTGCTAACCCGTGTTCTGTTACTGAATGGAGTCCTCGTGCTGCTGGTTGGTTGCAGTGTTGCCGAACTCGAAAGAGTGGCAACGGATGGTGGTTCCTTTGACGCTAGCCAGCCGATAGCCTCTCAGGCGAAAACCGGCACCAGCCCACTTCAGTCAGGCTCCGGACTATTGGCTGTCGAGTCGGTCATTATGCGGGGGCAACAGGATGTGCAAGGAACCGCCGGGCAGTTCCGACGCCTGGCAGTGGGTGCCGTCGAAGAGGTGGTATTGCAGCAACCTGTTGCCGTAGGCGGGGTCGACAATATCCTTTATATCGTCGATGCGACACTGAAGATCGTCTTTCAATATGATCTGACGGCCAAGCTGTTTCGTCCCATCAAGGAAGTTGCAGAGCACTTTACGGGCGACCCCGGCCGTATTTACGTTGCCAAAGACCATTCTTTTTATATCGTAGACACGCTGGGCAAGCAGGTGCTGCATTTCGCAGAGGATGGCAGCCTGCTGACCCGCTTTCAGGATCTGGCGAACCTGTCCCGGCCGATGGATGTGGTTGTCGATGAGTTGACGGGTAACGTCTTTGTGGCTGATGGGTCATTCAGCCATGTCATTGTCTTTAATTCTTTCGGCAGGGCAACGAGGGTGTTGGGACGGCGCGGTTCCGGTCCGGGGCGTTTTCGCGCCATTACCGCTCTGGCTGTCGGCTCGGACGGGCTCTATATTTTTGACCGTCTGGAGGAGCCGCCGGTTCAGGTGCTGACCTGGGATGGCGCTTTCCGTTACGCCTTTGGTGAAGATGCGTTGATATACCCGACTGCGGCGGCAGTTGATCGCGATCAGCGGGTTTATGTCAGCGATCAGTCTGACGATACGCTTCGGATATTCCAGGATGGCAATCTGCTGATGACATTCGGGGGTGCGGGCTCGTCGCCAGGGCGCTTCCGAACTGTGTCCGGGCTATGGGTTAATGGTGACCGCCTATACGTTGCGGATAGCCTTAATCGGCGGGTTCAGGTACTGCGAATTAATCCAAATGCGGCAATACCTGCAGTCAGCGGAAGGTAATACACGTATGCATCGACTGTTTCTCTTTCTGCTGCTCGCGCTGCTTATCAGTGGTTGTGCCGAAACCCGGCAGGTTATGCGTTTTGCTGGGGCCGACCAGGAGCATGTTTGGCCATCGGCTCCGGAACCGCCACGCTACCGCTTTGTCGGTGAGCTGACCGGGGAAGGAAACTTTGAAGCCCTGGAAAAGGACAGTGCGGCGAATCGGGTGCGTGACTTTTTCAGCGCCATTGTTGGCTTGGGTAGCAAGGCCGGCTTTCGAAATATTTTACAACGCCCCCAGTCGGGGGTCGTCGACAGTGCGGGCCGCATTCTGGTGACAGATGCCTCCAGACTGGCCATTTTTGTCTTCGACCAGGCCGCAGGAACGCTATCGGTTTGGGATCAGGCAAGCAATACGACGAATTTTGCCTCACCTGTCGGGATCTCTGTTGCTGCAAATGGTGACATTCTCGTCGCCGATTCGGAACTGGCCGGGGTATTCCGGCTGAGTGCGCAGGGAAAACCACTGGCGGTGATCGGCCTGGGGGATCTCGCCCGACCCACTGGACTGGCTATCGACACCTCGACGGGTAAGATCTATGTTGCTGACACGGCAGAACACAACATCAAGGTGTTTGCCGATGATGGTCGTTTACTCGACATCTTTGGTCGTCAGGGAACCGGCAAGACAACCTTCAATGCCCCAACGCACCTGGCCTTTCGTGATGGGCAGCTGTACGTCACCGACACCTTCAATGCACGAGTGCAGGTGCTTGATTCGGACGGACATTTCCTGCGTTCCCTGGGGGAGCGGGGGCTTTATGTCGGTAATTTAGTAAGGCCAAAGGGGGTTGCCACGGACTCGGATGAGAATATCTATGTTATTGAGTCTTTTCATGATTACTTGCTAGTATACGACTCCAATGGTCAGTTTTTGCTGCCGATCGGTGGCACGGGGTCGGGGGTCGGGCAATTTTATCTGCCTGCGGGGGTTTGGACCGATAGCCATGATCGGATCTATGTCGCTGATATGTTTAACGGACGGGTCGTGGTGCTGCAGTATCTGACAGGCAAAAAACAGGATCTCTAAGGTCCTCCCGGCGCAGGCCTGCGGACGGGGCAAGGCGGTTCTGAGGGATGGCATGACACAGTTTAACACTAGGTTATACACCACGCGGTGTATCGTTCTTGTCTTGTTTGCTGTCTTCCTGGGGATAGAAAATGCCGCCGCAGGCTCCTTGCCCAGCAGCCGCATTTCCGATATTCGTAACACCAAGCACAATCTCTCGGCGAACCCGAGTGACGTCAATCGCAACGTGCAGGCAAGCGACAATCGCGAGATCTGTGTCTTCTGTCATACGCCCCATGCGGCGAATCCCAACCAGGGCCCCTTGTGGAACCGCCAGCTTTCCTCGGCGACTTATGACACCTACAACAGTGGGTCGCTGGACGCGACAGGTGAAGGTGTTGCTCTGGATCAGCCGAACGGGATCTCCAAGCTTTGCCTGTCCTGTCACGACGGCACCATCGCCATCGGCTCGGTGCGTGTGCTGAACGGGGCCTGGGCAACGGGCGCCATTGCCATGAATGGCACCAACAGTGATGGCACCATGCCGGATGGCAGCGTGGGTGCGGCGTCAGGGTATACGCGGCGTCTGGGTACCGATCTGACCAATGACCACCCTATTTCCTTTACCTATGATACGGCGCTGGCGCAGCGGGATGGTGAACTGCGCGATCCGGCCAATGAACCCCATATCGGCAATCGCAGCTCGGGCAATGCGCCGCATGTCCCGCTGGAAAATGATCAGGTGCAGTGCAACAGCTGCCACGACCCGCACATCCGTGATGCCGGTGACCCCACAAAGAGCATCAAATTTCTGCGTCTGAATCGCTTCCAGAAGGTCTCGCCCTCGACGAACACCTTCAACGAAACCAACGACATTATCTGTCTGGCCTGCCATGAAAAGGCCGGTTGGGTGGGTTCGGCGCATGCCACGGCCGAGGTGGCCAATGAGATCTATACCTCCAGTGCGGCCAATCTGCGTGAATTCCCGGCAGCGACCGAAGTCTGGGAATCGGCCTGTCTGGCCTGTCACGACACCCACACGGTATCGGGCTCACGCCGCCTGCTGCGCGAGGGCACGGATGGGCCCACCGGGGCCGGTGGCGCCAAGATCGGCGGTTCGGCGGCCATCGAAGAAACCTGCTTCGCCTGTCATTCCAGTGATGGCGGCACGCTGACCTCGCAGGGTATGAACACGGAGGTGCCGGATATCAAGACCGACTTCGAGCTGCCCTTCCATATGCCGATACGCAATTCCGAGCAGCTGGCGGGTTATGAAGTGCACGATATCGGCACCGTCGGCAGCGATCTGCAGGAGCCGGACCAGCGTGGCAAGGATTTTATCGAGTCCCAGGCAATGCTGGGCAAGGGCAATCCGAATAACCGGCATGTGGAGTGTACGGATTGCCACAACCCGCACCGCGTGGTGCGCCGCCGCCTGTTCAACGAAAGCAATGTGGGTGGCGTGATGGACGCGGCGGGGACCCACGATCACTGGAACACCCCGCATACCAACATTGCATCGGGCGTGCTGCGTGGCGCCTGGGGTGTGGAGCCGGTCTATGCCTCAAATGATTTCAATACCGGGCCGACGAGTTTCACTGTCAAGCGTGGTGACCCCGGTAACTCGGGTTCGACGGCAGTCTCCTCGCCGTATATGACACGTGAGTATCAGGTTTGCCTGAAATGTCACTCAAGCTATGCCTACGATACACCGCCGATGCTGGGCCTGAGTTCGGTGACAACTCCACGGGGCGTCAATCATATGGACCAATACACCGACCAGGCGCGTGAATACAACTCGCCGGACAGCCACAAGGGCGAGTTCGGCAGTGGTGGCGGTGGTATGGGTGGTGGAATGGGTGGCGGCTGCAGCGGTGGTGGCTTGGGGGCCGATGGGGGCGCGGATCCTGCCTTCAACGACTGCAACCACCGCTCCTGGCATCCTGTGATGAACGATACCGGGCGAACGCCCAGTGTGCGTAATGCCAGTGCCAATACCTGGACCGCACCGTTCAATGCCGCAGTGGGTACGCAGACCATGTACTGCACCGACTGTCACGGTTCCAATACGCCGCCAGGGACGGTAGACCCGGATGGGCAGAGCAATGAAAATGGCGCCGTGTGGGGGCCCCACGGCTCGACCAACTACTTCCTGCTCAAGGGTGACTGGAGCGGCAACGTGCCGGGATCGCCAGAGAATGACTTTACTAACCGTCCGGGCACCGGTGATGACGACAGCGGCACCGACACCTCTGATCATCTCTGCTTCAAGTGTCACGAATACGAGCAGTATGCGGCCACTACGGGTAGCACACAGGCCAGCGGTTTCTCCGGCATGGGCTGCATGTGTCTGGGCGGTATGGGTGGCATGGGCGGAGGGAACTTTCATCGCGCGCATGAGGCCATCACGACCAACTTCCGCTGCAACCTGTGTCACGTCGCCGTGCCGCATGGCTGGAAGAACAAGAATTTCCTCGTCAATCTCAATGACGTGGGTCCCGAGGGCGGACTTCCTCCCGGCACACAGGTGCGTAACAACACCACCTCGGGCTATGTCAATGGCCCATACTACAACCGAGCGGTGAACAAGATCGTCAGCTTCGCCCGCAGCGGCAGCTGGCGTGCGAACAATTGCGGTTCCGTCGGTTCGCCGGGCAATGGCCGGGTGGGTGTCGGCTGGATGAACGGCGGCATGGGTGGCATGGGCGGCATGGGTGGCGGTGGCGGTAGCTCGGAAGCCTGTAATAATGTGCCCTAGCCTCTATGTACCAAGGCTGGAACCCGTATCACTCGCATGATGTTGAATGCCCGTGTTGATCCGCCGCACCCATTCGCCAGGAGCGGATTGGGATCGCGCAGCGACCCCAAAGGGGGGAAATACACGACTGCATGGATGCAGGAGGTACGAGCCCATGGACGGGCGAAGGTAGAACAATGCAGGAGCAATTGTCGAGAGCAACGCAGGGAGCAGTTGCCGAGGGATGTATTTCATCAACGCGACTGGCGGATGACTTGCCGTCTGCTCATTCTTGCCGCCTTGATGGTGGTGGCCGGGGGGCTGCCTTCCGTACAGGCGGGCCCCCAGCGTTTTGCCTTCAGCGCCAATAATCTCGATGCCAGCTTGGCCCGCTACACTGTGGATACCGAGACCGGCCAGTTACGATTTCTCGACTACCTACCACTCGGCAAGTCCACTCCAGAGGTCGTACTGGATCCCTCGGGGCGCTTTGTCCTCGCTACTTCCCAGTCGATCGACCGTGTCTACGTTTTCCGCCTGAACCCTGCCAACGGCGAACTCAACAAGGTGCCCGGTTCGCCATTTGACGTCAAGGGCAGGGCGCCCTTCAGTATCGTTTTTCACCCCTCGGGGCGCTTTCTCTATATGGCGCATCGCTATGCCGGCGTGGGCGCCTACACCTTTGATAGCGAGACCGGTGCGGTCACCCCTCTGCCGGATTCACCCTATCCGGCACAGAGCCATCCCCGCAGTGTGGTGCTGCACCCATCCAGCCGTTTTCTCTACGCCATGAATGCCTATTCGAACAGCATCTCGATTTTCCGGCTGGATCAGAAAACCGGGGCGTTGACGGAGATATCGGGTTCGCCGATCACCGTCGGCGAGATGGGGCAGATCGACTATCTGGCCCAGCTCATGCAGGACGTGCCGGATAGCGCCGGTGGTTTGCCCTATCACATGACTCTAGACCCACAGGGACGTTTTGCCTTTGTGGTCAATGCGGCCTCCGCCAATATCAGTGTCTTTCGTCTTGGCGCGGAGGATGGCCACTTGTCCGAGGTTGAGGGTAGCCCCTTTGTCACTGGCTTTAATCCCTACAGCGTGACCGTGCACCCCTCCGGCCGCTTTGTGTATGTGGCAAGGCCGCGGGACAACCTGCTGGAGGCCCACGCCCTGGATGCGGAGACGGGCCGGCTGACGCCGCTGCCGGGCTCGCCCTTTTCCAGCGGCGGGGAGATGCCCGCCGCCATTACGTTTAATGCCGATGGCCGGCATGCCTATGTGATCAATATGCTCACCAGCGATGTGGTGCAGATGGGCGTGGACCTGGACACGGGGGCTCTGGAAATCCTTGAAGTGGTGAGGACACGCTCTGCACCCTGGGCCTTTACCCTGGCGGAAGGTGATGACCCGGCTCCAGCCAAGGCGCAGCTGTTTACCGCGTTGGGTAAAAATGGGCTGGGTCGCTTGCAGATTGCCGTCAATGGCCGGGTGCACCAGGCCGCGGCGGCAACCGCTGCCAGCGGCGTTGCCGTGGCGGTCAAGCCGGGCGGGAAATATGCCTATGTAGCCGACCGCGACAAGGGCACCGTGACGGCCTTCCAGATCGACCCCGCGGTGAGCGGGAAATTTCTGCCGTTAGCCGATGGCGCAGTGCCTGCTGAGGCGTTGCCCAGCGACATTGCCGTCGATCTCAATGGCTGGTATCTGTATGTCACCAATGCCGGTGACAACAGTCTGTCCATCTATTACATCGATCCCGATACCGGACTGCCCAAACCGGTGCGTGGCTCACCCGTCAGCACCGGCCAGCGGCCTGTGGCCATTACGCTGGATCCGGCGTCACGCTACGCCTATGTGGTGAATAACGGTTCCGACAATATTTCCATTTACCGCTACCGCAACAACGTGACCCCGCTGATCTTTGAGAGTGTGCGGCACGGCTCGCCGTATGCCGCTGGAAAGGCACCCGTTGCCCTGGCGGTAGACCCTACCGGCCGCTATGCTTATGTGGCCAATACCGGATCCAATGATATTTCCGCCTATCGCATTCATCACCAGACCGGGGCGCTTTCGGCGCTGCCGGGTTCACCGTTCAAGGCGGGGCAGCATCCGCTGGCGCTGGCGACACACCCCAATGGACGTTTTCTGTACGTCATCAATCGTGATTCCGCCGACCTGACCCTCTACCGCATAGAGACAGCGCTGGGTGCCATTGCACCGGTGGGGAAACCACTTAGGCTGCCGATGGTGCCAAAGCGTTTGTGGCTGTCGGCAAGCGGTGAAGAGGCCTATGTACTTTCTGTTGATGGCGAGCATCTGCTGCGCTTTTCTCTCGATGCAGAGAGCGGTGAGCCACAGCTCCGCAGTAACACGAAGTTATCCGCTCCCATTGTCGACCTGACACCTGTTTCCCGTCCTTGAGTTATCGGCCAGGCAGCTGAATACTTGGTTGCTTGACGCGTTGTTTTCTGTGATACACCCCTCAAGTTTTGAACAAATGCGCCGATACATGCTCTATCTCTGACACTGTCTGTGTTGGGCAGCCGTATTTGCAATCTGAGGGGTTATGGCGCAATACCGGAAGCAGGTCGTTCTTGCCGTACTCCTTGTTGTCACCAGTGTTGTCACTAGTCTCTGGGTAGGGAGTGTGGCGGCGGGCGGCCTGCCCAGCAGCCGGGTCTCGGATATCCGCAACACCAAACACAACCTCTCCCGGCTGCCGAGTCTGGCCAATCGCGATGTGCAGGCGGCTACAGAGGATGAACTCTGTGTCTTCTGTCATACTCCGCACGGCGCGAACCTGCAGCAAGGACCGCTGTGGAACCGCGGCCTCTCCACCGCCACCTACGACACCTACAACTCCGGTTCGCTGGATGCCACCGCCGAGGGTGTTGCGCTGGATCAGCCCAATGGTGTGTCCAAGCTCTGCCTGTCCTGTCACGACGGCACCATCGCCATCGGTGCGGTGCGGGTGCTGAATGGCGACTGGGCCACTGGGCAGATTGCCATGACCGGCGTTGAGGTCGATGGCACCCTGCCTGATGCGCTGGGTGAAAACACGGGTTTCACCCGCCGCCTGGGCACCGATCTGAGTAATGATCATCCAATCTCATTCCGTTTTGATACCACCCTGGCAAACGCAGACGGCGAACTGCGCGACCCCAGCACCTCGGCGCACATCGGTGTTCGTCAGCCGGGCGTAAACCCACTGGTGCCGCTGGATAACAATAATGCCGAGGTGCAGTGCAACAGCTGTCACGACCCGCACATCCGTGATGCCGCTGATCCGACCAAAAGTATCAAGTTCCTGCGCCTGAATCGCTTCCAGAAGGTTTCGCCCACCACCACCGTCTTTAACGAGACCACCGATATCATCTGCCTGGCCTGTCATGACAAGGCCGGCTGGGTGGGTTCGGCGCATGCCACCGCCGAGGTAGCCGATGAGGTCTATACCGACGCTGCGGCCAATCTGCATGACTTCCCCAATAGCACCTCCCCTGATGGTCCCACTGCCGTATGGCAGACCGCCTGTCTGGCCTGTCATGACACCCACAGCGTGTCCGGTTCACGCCGCCTGCTGCGCGAAGGCACGGATGGCCCCATCGGCCCCAGCGGTGAACGGCTGGGTGGTCAGGCGGCTATCGAGGAGACCTGCTTCGCCTGCCACTCCAGCGACGGTGGCACCCTCACCTCGCAGGGCCTGAACACCGAGGTGCCGGATATCAAGACCGACTTCAACATGGCCTTCCGCATGCCGATTCGCAACAGCGAGCAGGTGGCGGGTTCGGAAATGCATGATATCGGTACCCTGGGTTTTGACTCGCGGGCCGTGACCCAGCGCGGCAAGGACTTCATCGAGTCCCAGGGCGCCCTGGGCAAGGTCAGCCTGGGTGGCAGCCTGAACAATCGTCACGTGGAATGCACCGATTGCCACAACCCGCACCGTGTCGTGCGCCGGCGGAGTTTTCTCGACAGCAACCTCAATGGCAGCATGGACGCCGCAGGTACCCATGATCACGACAACGCATCACCACACACCAATATTGCCTCTGGCGTGTTGCGTGGCGCCTGGGGTGTGGAACCGGTGTACGCCAATAATAATTTCAATCTCGAACCATCGGACTTTATCGTCAAGCGTGGTGACCCGGGGACCTCCGGCACCACCAATGTCACCGAGCCCTATGTGACACGTGAATACCAAGTGTGCCTCAAATGCCACTCCAACTACGCCTACGACACCCCGCCCAATCTGGGTGACAGCGGTGTCACTACCCCTCCGGGGGTGAACAACATGGGCCAGTACACCAATCAGGCGCAGGAATACAACTCACCGGATTTACACAAGGGTGAGGGCATGTCGCTGGGGATCGATGGTGGTGCGGATTCGTTATTCAATACCAACAACCACCGCAGCTGGCATCCGGTAACGAATGACACGGGTCGCACAACGGGTGTTCGTCAAGCCAATGCCAACAACTGGATCACCCCTTTCAACAATGCAGTCGGCACCCAGACCATGTATTGCACCGACTGCCATGGCTCGAATACGGCGGCAGGAACCGTCGATCCGGATCCGGGGCAGGAAAACGGGGCCGTGTGGGGCCCGCACGGGTCGAGTAATTACTTTCTGCTCAAGGGTGACTGGAGCGGCAACGTGCCGGGCTCGGCGGCCAATGACTTTACCAACCGCCTGGGCACCGGTGAAGATACGGCATCCAACGACCACCTGTGCTTCAAGTGCCATGAGTATGAGCAATATGCCTCCACCGCCGGTATCACCCAGGCCAGTGGTTTCGGCGGTTCCTCTTGCGGCATGATGTGTTCGCCGGGAACCACACGCATCAATATGCACCGTTTCCACGTGGGCCAGGTGAGCAACTTCCGCTGCAATCTCTGCCATGTGGCCGTGCCCCACGGCTGGAAAAACAAGAATTTCCTGGTCAACCTCAACGATGTGGGCCCGGAAGGCGGCTTTGCTTCCACGGGTAATCAGGTGCGTAACAGCACCCGCGCGGGCTACGTCAACGGTCCCTATTACAACCGTGCGGTGCTCAAGGTCTACAGCTTTGCCACCAGCGGTAATTGGTCGGCGGGTAACTGTGGCTCGCGGGGATCGCCAGGTAACGGCCGTACCGGGGTGAGCTGGATGGTGGGCGGTTCCGAGGCCTGCACCACCGTGCCTTAGGGGCTGCGCTTAGCCTGTGATGCGGTATTCCTCTATATTGCCTCCTATGTCTTACTCCAAAGTCATTTCGCGACTGTTGCCCCTCCTTGCCTGCGTGTTGTTGGCGGCTGTGGCCCATGCCGGGCCGGCACGTTTTGCATTTACGGTTAACGGCCTGGACTTCAGTCTCTCCCGCTATCAGGTCGAGACTGATGGCCAGCTGCGCCATTTGGGGCACACTCCCCTGCGTAAAGCACCGCCGGCCGTGGTAGTGGATCCATCGGGTCGGTTTGTTCTGGCGATTTCGAAGGCCGAAGGCCTCATCAACGTATTCCGGTTGGATCCCGTCAGCGGTGATTTGACCCCTGTGCCCGGCTCACCCTTTGAGACCAGGGCTCGTTCGCCTTTCGATATCGTCTTTCATCCCTCGGGCCGGTTTGTCTACGTGGCGGCCCGCTTCGGCGGTGTCGGTGCCTATGCCTTTGATGGTGAGAGCGGCGTCCTCATACCCTTGCCCGGCTCGCCCTTCAAGGCCCAGAAGCGCACACGCTCGGTGGTGATGCATCCTTCGGGGCGCTTTATCTATGCCGTCAATGGCTATTCCAACAGCGTCTCTGCCTATGCCATCGATCCCCAAAGCGGTGTCTTGCGTGAAATGTCGGACTCGCCTTTTTCCGTGGCTGAGATAGACGCGATCGATTACCGCGCGCTAAAAATGGAAGACGTGCCGGCCGGTGCGGGCGGTATTCCCTATCATATGGCCCTGGATCCGGCTGGGCGCTTTGCCTTCGTCGTCAACTGGGCGGCCGCCAGTGTCAGTGTGTTTCGCATTGACCCGGACAATGGCCGCTTGGTGGCGGTGCTGGGCAGTCCCTTCTTCACCGGCTTTAACCCCTACAGTGTTACCGTGCATCCCTCCGGGCGTTTTGTGTACGTCACCCAGTGGTCCACCAGCGAGATCGCGGTGCATGCCCTCGATCCGCACACGGGCCGGCTCAGCCCTGT
>VAPL010119667.1_pt1 | contig 18553 bp, 10 predicted proteins | sample 3395061 | NCBI WGS metagenome assembly VAPL01 (sample SAMN08290444, study PRJNA428436) | hydrothermal vent metagenome | isolation source: Deep-sea hydrothermal vent chimney 2 | place: Pacific Ocean: Juan De Fuca Ridge | depth 2182 m m | reverse complement strand
GCCCTTGGGAAATGATGCGCTAATTGAGCGAGCTTATCAATAAAACCATTTGAATTGCATAGAAAAACAACGGTTATTCCAACAAATGCACCGCCAATAATGTCAGTGGGGTAATGTAGCCCCAGATATACCCGTGGAAAGGCTATAAATAGCGTTGTGTATACAAGCGCAAATATTCCGACCTTTTTAGATATATAGAACATTCCTGCCGATAGGGCATAAAACAATACCGCATGATCACTGGGAAATGAAGACCATCCTTCCAATGCTGTTATCTGCATAGTATAGGGAAGTGTAAAATTCAGGCTTTCTTCATGTATAGGACGAAGCCGGAACGGTAACAACATTGCCAAAGCTCTTGCTAAAACCATAGCAATAAAACAACTAAACAATGTAGAAATTAAATGTACCTGAACAGCCGATTGATTTTTATCAACCCGAAACCAACCCCACCAAAAAATAGCGAGCAAAACACCACCTTTAACCAGGTGATTTTCTGAAATAAACTTTATTATGGAATCAACAGTCCATGACCGTTGAGAAAATTGATTGAAAAAATCAATTATTATTAAGTCAAATAAATTCATTACAATCCCATCATTGCGCTTAAAAAAAGAAACTAATTATTATTAATATTTTATCTACTGCCAACTAACTCATAAATTTCATTCTTAATATTACTGACATAGTTTTTCTCGGAAAACTTTTTATCAACCATTTCCTCACCGCACAACCCCATTTCCAACCTTAGCTTATTAGATGATGCAAGACGCTGCATATATCTTGATAATTCATCTTTATGATTTTCTTTAAATAGAAATCCCGTTCGATCATGTATTATGGTTTCTTTTATTCCGGTGCCATTTGTACCTATATTAGGTAACCTACAAGCCGATGCCTGCAATAATACCAAACCCAACCCTTCTTCATTTGAAGCCAATATATTGACATCAACAACCTGTAAAAAATATTCAGCCACACTATCGACATAACCTAAAAATAATATCGAATCTGTTAATCCTCTTTCTTTTACGATCGCTAGGTATTTTTCTTTTGCTGGGCCATCTCCAATAAACACAAGCTTAACATTAGGGTTTGTTTTTTTAACTTCTTCAAAAGCATCAATCACTATCCCAACGCCTTTATATTCCCCGACAAAACCAACCTGAGAAAATACTACATCAGCAGAGCCTATTCCCAATGCATTTCTATATCGGCATTCCCTTTTATTTTTTATTGCATACACATCAATATTATCAATACCAAGGTAAATGACTTTACCGTCCAGGTTAGCCTTATATTTAGAATGATTTGCAGTGAATTGGCTTGGAAAAAATACTCTATCTGCCAATTTAACAAGCCAAATATAATAATATCTTTTTGGTGCAGGATGATGAAACTGGCAAATAAGAGGGATTTTTATTATTTTCTTGAGCGGAACAGATAATTGACAGGGTCTTCCACCATTAGCATAGAGCAAATCTATTTTTGACCTCTTACACAGGTTTAACAACCAACGAAAAGCACGAATATATTGAAACAACGGGAATGATGCGTAACTACCCTCAAACATGAACTCAGGAAATTTTCGCAAATAACATTCAATATTAATTGATTTCAGTTTTAATAAAAAAACCTCGCTATCACAAACGACAATTGGATAAAAAACACTTTTATCCAAACTCTTAAGTACAGTAATAAGCGTGAACTCTGTTCCTCTTATTTGGTTTCCACCGCTATGTAAAAATAAAATATTTTTTTTCATTTATGTTTTATCACTGTAAAAAACCCAACAAATCACCCTACAGAAACCTGCAAAACAATCAGCCCGAGGAGACTAAATGAAATACCATTCTTAATTTTATAGCTATAAATAATAATCACTAATCTTCGTGTTTTGGTAAAAATAAACACAACCATAGAATAAATAAAGCGTGAAATAAAATCGAAACGACTACGGGTGTATAATATTTTTTTCTTCCCGGCCCCGATGAAGCACTAAAATTAATTCAATATGCTATAGAAGATCTACAACAATATCTACTTATGAATTAGTCATTAATAAAGAATGGGTGAAAAAATTTATTTACACTAAAAGTTCAACGATAATAAAAACGCGGATAAATTTCTATGGAAATATACACAACTGTTTTTTTGCAAAACCATTCGCATTCTGCGATTACTCAAAGAAAGTTATCACTAACTCCGAGCATGAGATTAATATAATTCCTTGTTTTCATTGATCTAAAATAATTCTATTGCCTGCTGGCATGGTCTCTGCTCTATCCCTCCAAAACAAGCAAACTATTTTTGGAGGTGGTAATGGACTTTGAATGTATCGACACGACCGATGGTGATCTGATTGTCAAGCTATGTGGTGAAATGGATGCCCTAGGCTGCACAAAGATACGCACCGAGCTGGAACAGATAACTAATACTGAAAATAGCAATGTGTCTCTTGACTTAAGTCAGGTGAGTTTTCTCGATTCCTCTGGAATTGGTGCTATCGTTTTTCTGTACAAACGTCTTAAAGCCCAGGGGAGAACACTGATTATTGTCGGCGTGCAAGGTCAGCCTCAGGAGCTAATGAAACTACTGCGTATCGATAGCGCTATCCCGGTCAGCGTGATGCCTGTAAATGAATTATATGACGCCACCCCTTTACAGAAAACACACTAATGCGCCAGTTAAGTATTAGCATTATTGTTTCTGCTTTGCTTGCTCTTGGTGGATGCGTGAACTGGCCAGTCGGAGGTCATGGTGGCATGGCTGAACATTACCAAGGAACGCTAACCCCTGTTATACCTGATCAACCGCTAGGTCCGGAGCACGGTTTGCGTTTCGATTTGGACCTGGCCCGGCAGCACCTGGATATACTCATACTGGAAGGTGCGGAATTGTGTTTTCCTGCAACGGTAATACAGGCCAGACAACGCCAGAATGATATCACTCGCGAACTTTACGGAAACCTTGACTTTGATGCAGCCAATAACCTAATTGTGCAGCGTAAATTGTTGGCCCGTCTGGAGCGTCAACTTGACTATGTAAAACAACAAAGTGTTTGTATCCTGCCCATAACTGAAGGTCAGGAAAAACCCGGAGATATTGGCAAGCATATCTATGATTTATTAAATGGTGATAATCAGTTTTCCGCTGACTCACCTGAGCTCAACCCCAAATATGTGGGCCAACTGGCTGAGGCTGCTCAACTGTTGCGCAACCAGCCGGGTTATCATTTGCGCATCATTGGTCATCCCGACACTTTGGCAAGACCGGAATATAACCGCAAACTCTCTTTGCAACGAGCCAAAAAGGTCGGACGTTATTTACAAGTTATGGGACTTCCCACTGAACGCATCCTGGTTGATGCAGTTGGTCCAGACCATCCATTATTGGCTACTGATGATAAACAGACACACACTCAACGGATAAACCGGCGTGTCAGTATTGAATTAATAGAAGCCCCGCCCTTGCCCCAAACAACCCGGAAATAAACACAATGCCATCAAAAATAAACCTGGGGATAACCCTGTTATTGCTTTTTTTTCCATTGCTGGTAAATGCTGAGGAGTACCGGGTACAGGTAAGCGATCTGATCCAGGTATCACTACCGGGTGAAAAAACCCTGGAAAAACCCATCAGCGTGAATCGACAAGGCAGTATCTTGTTACCCGAAATAGGCCTCATACCGGTAGCGGGTATAACCGAATCCGAAATGAAAATACGGGTCACTGATCACCTAAGCAATGTATTTCGTGACCTAACTCATTTACAAGTTTATGTCTATAAAAAACAATTGCTAATAAATGTATCAGGATATGTAAATCGACCGGGCGAGTTTACATTAGAAGCCAACGGATCAATACAAATGGCACTTCATGCCGCCGATGGGCTACGCACCGGGGCACAACTGGACCGTATACAATTGATTCGCAACGGTACTACCCAAGTGTTTAATTATAAACAATACCTCGATAGCGGAAATCATAGCTCACTACCTAAACTGAAGTCTCTGGATACCCTTTTCATACCCGCATCACCCATGACAGGGAATGTTGAAGTAGACTTTGACCCATCCAAAATTGCAGATGCCGGTGATGCTGCTGATAACCGCAATGCGGTCAAAATATTTGGAGAAGTAAACCGGCCGGGTAGCTTTTCTCACCGGAAGTCGATGAACATTGTTGATCTGCTTATGCGTGCTGGAGGTGTTACTCGTCATGCTGGGGTTGAACAAATCCGGGTAATCACTCAAGGCACACCTGTTTTGTTTGATCTGACACAATACCTTGATACCGGTGACGAAAAATTTTTACCCATAATGATGCCGGGTGCTACCATTTTTGTCCCGCGACAAGAGGATGAAATAAAAACCGGTGAAAACCGGATTTATGTAATGGGTGCGGTCGCCCGACCCGGTGCATTCCAAGGTAAAGAGGGGGCCACATTAATGGATGTGCTGGCCAATGCAGGTGGGCCAACACGTTTCGCCGAATCAGAACAGATTCGCATTATAAAAACCAACGGTAATATCATCCCGTTTAATCTGGTTGGCTACATGGAAGGCACAACCTCCCTCCCACTCCCCGAAATTACACCGGGTGATGCCATTTTCATCCCCGAAAAAAGAAATAGCAATGATAAAAAATCACAATGGATACACCAGGCCTCAGAAAAATCCATTTACATCTTTGGCCAGGTCGGCTCACCAGGTCGATATGTATTTACTGATGCTATGCATTTTCTGGATATTCTTTCCGCTGCTGATGGCCCTACAGGTAATGCCGATATTCACAATATCCGCATTAGTCATCGTGATGCTAAACATGCCCGGGTCAGTAAATTAAATCTGGCATTGTATTTTGAAACCGGTGATGAATATCTATTACCTTCAGTAAAAACAGGGGATACTATTTATGTGCCAGAAAAAAACCGCATTTGGCTGGATCAAAGCAAAGAAACTACAATACGTGTACTCGGTGCCGTTAATAAACCAGGACGCTATCGCTTCAACAACAGCATGACCCTGCTCGATCTACTTGCAGAAGCTGGCGGCCCAAGCTCAAATGCATATGTTAAAAAAATTACTGTGGTAAATCTCTCATGTTGCCGGGATCAGGCCCGCAGTTTCGATTTAGCAAAATTCAGCCGTACCGCATCCTTTGCAGACTTACCCGTATTGCGAGTCGGTGACACCGTATATGTACCCAGCAAAGATGAAAGCACTCTGGAAAAAATGCGCGCCGGCTTGAATGATATATTTCAGCTGACTGCACTCTCTGCATTGCTAGGCTTTCTCTAATGCATATCCCATCACAACACATCGAAATCGAACGAATTTACTCCCAGGTTCTCGGCGAAGGAAAACGCTCGATAGCCATCAGTTCGGCAAACTCCGGTGAAGGTGTAAGTTCCCTTGCCCAGGCATTGGTACAACGTAATCTTCTGGCCGGTCATTCCACACTGCTGGTTGACCTTAATTTACATCATCCTTCTCTCAGCAGCCTGCTCAAACTGGACGAATCGGAACAGGAGGCGGACCTGCTTGATAAACCACAACTGGTCACCGTACAACAATCCATTGCATTAACCGGAGTCACTCCTCCAACCCATCGCAGTCTAGTGATGAAACTGCGCAAACCTGGCGTGCTCGAACAATATATCGCAGAGTGGCAACAGACATATGATGCTGTAATTTTCGACACGTCACCCATTAATCGCACTAATGCCAACAATATTCCGCCAGAACGGGTTGCTGCTGCCTGTGATGGTAGTTTGCTGGTTGTGTTGGCAGGCAGTACGACCGAAGCAATGGTTTCCAGCGCAGTGAATAAACTAAATGCCGCAGGCGCACAATTATTGGCTTGCATATACAATGATCGTGATAACTCTTCCCTCAAAAGTGAATTACTCCGCGAACTTCATCGCCTGGAACCACGTTTCAGTAATATTTCTCATCGTCTCAAAAATTGGGTGCAACAGAATCAACTACTTTCTATGGAAACCTGAAAAGGCGATCACTCAGGTGCCACAAAACTATTAACGGGATAATCATGGATCGCCTACTATTTGAAACTCAAAAACCAGTTACGCTGGAAGCAGTCCGTGAATTACGCCACCTGCTTGAGCCGGTTGTACAGGCCACTGTACCTGACCTTTCCATTCAACATCGTATTTTGCTCTGCCTTTCTGAAGCAGTGACAAATCTCGTTTTACATGCCGCTCCCAAAGCAAACCTAGTCACTATGTGTTTTGGGCTCAATAGCTATGGATGGTGGCTGGAAATCCTGGACGATGGTGCGTCATGGGATCCATCCCAACATAAACCAATCCATACCCAAAATCAGTTTGAATTGAGTGAACATGGGCGAGGTACTTCTCTGCTACACACACAATGCGAACGAATGGAATATTATTCTGGTGATACTGAAAAGCCCAATCAATTACGAATGATCTGGGCAACACCGAAACAGCACCTTCGTCCAACTATCTTGATAGTAGAAGACGATGCGTCTTTACGCCGAGTCTATGCCGCTTATCTTACTGAAGATTTCGAGCTACGCATGGCATCCAATGGTCATGAAGCACTACAACAATTAAATACCAATAAAATTGATTTGGTTTTATCAGATATTAACATGCCACAAATGAGCGGATTTTCCTTACGGAAAAACCTGAAACAAGCATCGGGCACAAATATAATGCCCTTTATATTTTTAACTGCTTTTAATGATGCTCACATGCAAAAACAGGCAGCAAACTTGGGTATTGATGATTATTTGGTAAAGCCCGTTGATAAAACACAATTGGTTCACACGATTAACCGTGTGTTAGGACGTTCACAACAAATATATCGACACCTGACAGACCGAATAGATAAAAATATTACATCATCACTGGCTCCGAAATTACCGGATAAATCACACGGCTGGCGTCTTTGTTTTGCTAACCGTCATACAGGCATTGGTGGGGGAGATTTACTCCTACACCGAAGCAGTGAAGAACAATTGGTACTTGTGTTAATTGATATCATGGGCCATGACGACTGTGCTAAGTTTTTTGCTTACGCTTATGGAGGGTATCTTCGCGGATTACTGCACAGCAGTGCAACCGACATATCTCCTTCACAGTTATTGGAGAAACTATCAGAAAGTGCGCTACAGGATGAATTGTTGTCACAAGTGACATTAACCAGCTGCGTGGTAACTCTTTCACCAGGGGGGAAAATAACACTGGCCAGTGCAGGCCACCCACCGCCACTTAGAATCAGTAAAAACGGCACTGAAGCAATACCCATTGGCGGCATACTACCTGGCCTTTTGCCTGCCACAACGTATCAAACAAAATCCATACACCTTGCAAATGGGGAGCGTGTTGCCCTTTATACTGATGGTCTGTTCGAATCAGCTGAAGACAGTGATACCCGAAAAAAACTGGAATCCCGCATAACCACTGCGTTAACAGATACTCTCAACAACCCCATTGAACAATCGATACAGACAGCTATGGACGTATTTGATGAACTTGCAGGAACCCCTCCCAAAGATGACACATTATTATTATTAATGGAGAAGATAAAACCTTGCCCAATATAAAATAAAATAATTGGTTGATATTCAGTGGAGCAAGCTGTTTCTCAATCACGAATCACAACATGATAACAAGAAAAATATATTAAAAAATTCCAAATACCGTGAATCTCTGCATTCCTTGCGTCTTCGCACCTTTGCTTTGCATTTTCATCATTCAGATTTCACAAGTACAGCACCCTCATACCCGGTTAGACTAATCGTATTAGTGGCGGCTGTGAGTGTTCCATCATAATTTACACGGTGGTAATAACCGGGCAATGCAAGTTCATGTGTAACGGACATGAAATCTGGGTCACCACCAAAGAAATCGGTATGATACAAAACAAGACCATTAGTGTAATCACGAGCAATAATCATTTGTTGCGGAAAATTAACACCACCAATGGATTTTTTATCGTCTGATTGCCAAGCGTAGTAAATGTTCGACGGAGTCACTGGCACAGAACCCACCTGGTCAAACGTGGCTATATCTGGGTGAGCTAATACTAACTGAGTGCTATCACCTATCACCGCATAGTCATTATCTGTTGTTTTTGCTGTATAACGCAAAGGCTGAACAGTTTGATCAGCCCACTCTTGAATCTTTTTTGCAGGACTTCCAATATCGACAGATAACATGAGAGATGGTTGGTAAGCAATATTCTTAGGGATTCCTGGTTGATAAAAATTCCCTTCTTCAGTATTTCCCGAACCATAGTTATAACTATTATTCCAACTGGTATAAAAAGTTTTACCAGGAATATTAACCAGATAATACATAGCCAATCCCGTTGAAATTCTCGATTCCCAAGCAGTCTTTGTATTTAACATTGGAATAGAACCTGTCCACCCGGCATGGGCAATAATAGTTGTTGTTTTATTGCTTTGTGCCAGAGCAAAAATATCCCACATTTTTGCTATACCAAAATAACCATCAAGCCCCTGTCCAGGGCGAATATAATCTTCACGAAGAAACGTATCAAATGCATCAACATATTTCATTCTGTTATTTCGGAGTGAAAAAATATTTTCCGCTGATGTGTTTGCTGCCACCCAAGAACTCCCTGACACGGACTTTATTTCCCGGATAGTGTCAAGAAAAGCATCCTGATATTTTTCTTTAAATACCGGATCATCAACCATAAGTCCATGTTCTATCGTTTTACCACCAACTCCGGCAATATTTACCCCCTCAAGTTTGAAGACATCATCGTTATATGCACCTGCCCGAGAATTTTTAATCCATTCCTGGTTTATGACATTTGCTATAGCTGCCCTGTAGGATGGGTTAAGAAAATCAGGCCTTTGAAAATTTGAGGTCTTACCCCACATATTGCCAAGTGGTGTTACTCTTGATTCATAACGAAACCGTGCGGAAGCTGTCGTATTCACACGACTTTTAAATTCTGCGGCATCAATATACCCGTCACCATTTTTGTCATTTTCCGAATCCCACCCACGAATCAGGCGCTTCTGGTTGGGTTTATTAATATATGGCATAAAGTCTTTTATCATAATATCCTGAACAACCGGTTGATCATTAATATCTTCATCAACACGGCATATTTTTACAATATAAAACTTTTTGCCCTCCTTAATATACTTATTCCCAAAAAATTGCCCTGTTTTATTATTTGGGTCATATGTCGCCGCTTTCACCCAGTCACTAGCAGGCTGCCAACTTATGACACCCGAAATTTTCAACCCGTTAGTACCATCCATCATACCTGAATCACTGGTATTCCATTGATTCACTACACCATTATCGGCATCAATTCCGGAAGGATATTTCACAACCAATCGCCCTGTTGTCGCTGTCGATTTCAACATAAATTCCACTTGGTCAAACTTCTCTGGCATATAAATAAAAACACACCCCCCCTTTTCTGATCCTTTGAAAGGCTCAATTTCATAAGGGGGAGATTTCCAGACAAGAAATCCCGAGTGATTTTCCTCCGCTGTCCAGCCAGCAACCCATGGGCGTCGGTTTAAAGGTGTATATACTGAATGATCGGGATATTGACCCTGAACAATAGTGTCTTCTGCGAAATGAAGAAAGTAACTTTCATAATCCTCACTAACACGTTCAGCATATTCACGCAAATCAAACCCGACTGAAGTCGGAGAAAAATCTATTTTTTGAACATATATATAACCAATGTTAATTATATTATCAGCTGCTGACTTATCATAAGTTGAGCCAAATACAGCATCAGCATGATTCAACTCCCAATCAATCAGTTGGTCTTTTGTTGAAATGGGATACCCCATGGGGTCATAACTGTCAGCGTGATAACCTGGAATAATCCATGCTGTTAAAGTAGATGGATACACTTCTGTACGAAAGTTGGAATCAGTTACTGGTGCCGTGGTATCAATAGGAATTTCTTCGCTTGTACCCCCTCCACAGGAATTCAACAACGAAACAAAAATTATCATCAATAATAATCTATGAATAAAACGAGGAAATATAACCGGGTCTCTTTGCATCGCGATTGCTCCATTTTTTATTTATTAATGCGGCAACAAATTTTCTGCGGAACTTTTTCCAGCATTAACCATAATAACTTCAGGAAAGTCTTATTTCTTGATACCGAGACGGTCTAAAATTACGATAAGATTAAATGATGCATCACCACTATTTGATGAAAAACAGTATAACGAGTTCAGCATTACAATGATATTGTACAAAAAAACATTAAAGGCACACATTATGTGCTTTTATCTATTGAAGCTAATGAATGAACAATACTGAGAATAATTTTTGTATTCTTATTACTTAATATTGACAACCAAACGCAGATAAAACCCTGCCGCTCTTTTGCAAAACGCAAAGCAAAATAAAAAATAACTCGCACTAAAATCTCAATTTGATAAAAATATAACAACTAAGCTTTAAAAAATCTGTAAATCACTAGCCATACAAAGTATATTACAAGAAATGATTCATTGGCACGATAGTTGCTAACTTTACCTTGGGTGGGTTCCAGCCATATATAGATGCTATTAAAGAACCCCTTGGCGTTCATCATCACTAATAAAAATACTCATCATACTCAAGCATGCGTTAATTTTTTCATGCTTGGTTAAGGGTAGACGAAAAATGTAAGGACCTCCACGGAAGAAAAAAATCCTTGTATAAGCCGATTCCACCACCTTCGGTTCAGAAACTTACCTGTAATAATTCCCCTATCAGGCATTCAGGCTTAGTCTGCAATTTTCCTAACTCACCTACTTTTGGTGCTCGTTATAATTTCCTGTTATTTTTAAGGAAAGAAAAACAGACAAGACGATAAAGTTCTAAATAAATATACAGGGAAATATTTTATTTCAAATTTTCTCATTAAAAAAATAGACGCCAAAAGCAAATGCTTTAGGCAAAAACTGGCTGAACAAAATAATCGCAAGGATGCGGAAGGTAGGACGACTCAATAGATAAAACAAAATGGGGAAATAATTACATGCATATTTTAAAGGCAGGTATAAATTGAACCTTTGCAAACACGGACAAACCCTATTGATCTATATTTCCAGATCAACCCACATACGACGGTGGCCCCTCTGGTTACAACTGGCACTGGCAATGACGATTGTTTTTTTTCTAGTCAATTTAATTGCTGCATCATTAGTCCGCTATGTGGTCAGTAATTTTGAATTCAAACAGGCGGAAGAACAAAGCCACAATTCTTTTGCGCTTTTTTCTGTCGCCATCATTGATGCTGTTATCACGGAAGATATACCCTTGATAAACACTGTTGTGGCGCGCTCTTTGGAGCGTATCCCCAACATCACGGCTCTCTCCATTGAAAGTGAGAAAGGTAAATTATTTGCCAAGCATTCACGAGAAGACACCATAATCAGCAACAATATACGTGACTACCACTACGCTATCGAGCTTGAAGGAAAGCGATTGGGCACTATTAATATCAGCTGGAATATGGCTCCGGTCCAGAAAAAAATAAATCGTCATATAACCAAATTTCAATTATTTATTGCTACTATTTTTTCTCTTTTGACCGGCCTGACAATCATACTCATACATTACCTTACCGTTCGCCCGATACATAATGCAACTCACTACCTAACTGCATTGTCAGAGAATAAACAATCTTTTCCGCTAAAAAATAGGTTCCTTACCAATCGCGAACTAGAGCTCCTCAAAATATCAGTGGACAATTTTGTCCGCATCATGCAACAACGTGAGCACGATCTACTACAAACATGCAAAAAATTACAAATCTCCCGTGACGAAACCCTCAATGCCAACCGGGAAAAATCAGATTTTCTGGCTACGGTGAGCCATGAAATCCGCATTCCGATGAATGCTGTGCTAGGTGTTCTCAGCTTGCTTAAAAACACCTCTCTGGATAATAAACAGCTACAGTTGGTACGCACTGGCTGTGATTCTGGTGAACTGCTATTGACCATTATTAATGATATTCTCGATTTTTCCAAAATGGAAGCTGACAAATTACAATTAAAGCACACCAGCTTTAATTTACATCGACTGCTCACCAATAGCGTCGAATTGCTAAAACCACAGGCAGACCAAAAAATGCTGGCCCTCATTCTTTTTTTAGAGGCCGATCTTCCCTGTTACGCCAAGGGAGACCCAGATCGCCTGTGCCAAATTCTAATCAACCTGATCAATAATGCCATTAAGTTTACTTCCGTCGGCAGAATCAGCATCAGAGCCTCAGCGACCTATCTTGGCAATGAAAGCTTTACCTTTCGCTGCTCTGTGCAGGACACAGGCATAGGTATTGCCAAAGACTTCCAGGCATCACTGTTTGAAAAATTTACGATGGGAAATCAAAGCCACTCCAGAAACCATGAGGGTACCGGCCTGGGTCTGGCCATCTGTAAACACTTAGTTACTCTTATGCAGGGCAATATCAACTTTGACAGCACACCTGGAAATGGCAGCACTTTTACATTTACCATTACACTGGGAACCGCAAACGAACAGGAAAGCACGGATAGAACGACATTAAATAAAATCCAAGAATTACCGACAACTAATACCCGAATTTTACTGGCTGAAGACAATCCGGCCAATCAAATGGTCATCAAAAATATTCTGGAACATGCTGGCCTGCAAGTAGATATTGCCACCAACGGCCGCGAGGCAATAGAAGCTGTACGCACCCTGCCCTATGATATTGTGCTAATGGATGTTTCTATGCCGGATATGGATGGCATCAGCGCTACACGAGAAATCCGCCAACTCCCCGGAGAAACCGGAAAGCTACCTATTGTAGCACTCACTGCTCATTCTCTGCCAGGTGATAGAGAACGCTTTATTCAGGCCGGTATGGATGATTATTTGACCAAACCCATAGACCATGTTGCCACCTTGCATTGCATCGCCCGCTGGACAAAAAGCATTAACACCCACGAATCGAAAAATGACCGTACAATAAAGCACACCAACCCATCTTCTGCCGATGCCGGGGATAGATATGTTGCCCCATTAGTCGATACAGATGTACTACAACAGTTGGTATACGACACTTCACCAGAAATCATAACTGAATTATTGACGTTGTATATTAATGATGCCCGTAAACGAATAAAGAAAATACAGGCTGCAATAACAACGCCTGATTTCAAAATTTTGGAATTTGAAAGCCATACCCTGAGTAGTAGTGCTATCACCCATGGCAACCTTAAACTCCATCACCTTGCGAAAAAAATTGAACGATTTTGTCAACGGGGTGATTATGAGAAAGTGCTCACATATGCCAGCTCGCTGTCAGCACTTGCGAATGAGTCCTTTATTTCATTAGAAAAATATCGGTCTACGATAAAGCTGGGACAGGAATCGCCCGAACCTTGACGATTGTGCCGCTTGCCGCCTTCGATATCCAAAAAAACAAATAGAAACCTTGGGCTTATATACTTTCTTAAGTTTCTCGTTATCAAGCAAAAGGTTGTCGCCTTTGCCCAAAACATGGTTTTCACTGTGTTTTTCTGTACAAATAGAAACCCAAGAGACTGCTTGACAGGACTCATTACCCGATCTTGAAAAAATAATGATGGCTAAAGAATGCCCATGTTCCTGAATAATCCCTTGCGACACCAGCTTTTCATATTACCGATAAAACTCACCATTACTTGCAAAATGCAAAGCAAATTGAAAATTTGTACATTTTCAATATTTCGACCTATAAGGGAAACCGCTAAACCAATCAGTATTATCCCGAAAAACACTAACAATGCTCCACCTGCTTCTGATCGTCCCCGCGCTGCATAAAAAGCAACCACCCATGCGTGTAAATTCCGTATTTTTCTGTGTTCCCGAACAAACCAAAGGAAAACTGAGCATTTATTGTACACTTTCAATACAGGCCAAATAATTATAGGAACCCATTGGCATGATCATTGCTGACATATTCAAAAGACCTGTTCCAGTTATTGGCATGTCACGAGGGAACCTCTATGTTTTTTATCGCAAATAAGAAAAAAGTGCTGATCATCGATGATGACCCTAGCCTGCAACGGCTACTGCATGCTCGCCTGGAAAGGCACGAAAATGTAAAGATCATAAAAGCAATGGATGGAAAAAATGGTCTTATACAGGCCAGCCTCCATAATCCTGATTTAATCATCCTGGACTGGATGTTAACGGACATCCAGGGGATTGCGATTCTTGAACGCCTAAAATGCGAAAGAAAAACAAAAAATACCCCGGTATTAATGCTCACTGGGTGCAATAAAACCGGTAACATCGAAGATGCTTTTTATCTTGGGGCTAATGCTTACCTCACCAAAACTGCTTCTTTACAGATATTAGGAAAGAAAGTCGATGAAATGCTGAGCTCATCCCGTTCGTATTAGGGATCATTCAAACAAGTCAAGCCAACGTATCTCCTGCCGATACCAAAGACACATTCTGGATAGCAATATCATTCCCTATGACAACCTCAAACGTCACTATATCTATAGTGTTTGAGACTCAGGTGTTAAGTGTGCGTCATATCCATCATATGACTCCACTAAAAGCAGACGATCTTCGACCAGGAAAATAATACGCAACAGAAAAACCATTTTACAAAATTTAATGCATCCATGGAATAAAGAGAGCATGTGACCAATGCCAGAGTCTCAAATGCTATGGTTGCCTCAGTACTTACCGTTCAATAGAAAGATATCTTTCCAAAATAGAAGTCTGCGAGAAGCGTTTCTACAAAATGTATTATTGACCCGGTTACTGGAGCCGTTTAAAAACATGCGCAATACATTAACTAATATATTCGCAACAAAGACAAGTAATACCAGTAGCCAAATTCCCACATCCCTGACTGTGGGGATTTTACTCGTCTGTGTGATGCCTTTTGTGCTCACACTTCTAGGTATGGATTTCGGGACTCGCGGTATACCCGTTGATCATTCATGGGCACTACAAGCACCAGAATATGATGTGATTGATGCCCAGTTTCGTGCACTGTCCGGTGCCTTTACCCACACGCTATTGGAATGGAGTGCATTCTGTGTGGCAACCTTCGTGGTATTTCTGGCTTTCAGCCACTACAAAATCACCCATGATGTCACCACTCCTATTATTGGTGTCGCTTTTTTCATGGCAGGCTGTATGGATGCTTTTCATACTTTGGTGGCAGACCGACTATTCGATGCAGTAGCAGACAACCACGACCTGATTCCTTTTACTTGGGCTATTTCCCGCTTGTTCAGCGCACTCATTATGATCATTGGTGTGGGTATTGTGTTATTCCGCAACCCGGAAACCAATAAAAAACCCGGTTTTGGTTTTGTCATCGGCATCAGTCTGCTTTTTGGAATAGCTGCCTATATCATTATTCATATTTCCGCCACATCTACCCAACTGCCACAAACAACTTACCCTGATGCTATTTTAACACGACCATACGATGCCTTACCGTTGGTACTGTTTGCTTTTGCCGGGTTAATAATATTTCCCCGCCTGTATAAACGTCATCCAAGTTTGTTCGCTTATACACTCATTATCAGTGCAGTACCGGAAGTTATCACCCAGCTGCATATGACTTTTGGCTCCACAGCACTGTTCGATAATCATTTTAATATCGCCCATTTTCTGAAAATCGTTGCCTATACCGTTCCTCTCATTGGTCTGACCCTGGATTATATCCGTGCTCAGCAAACATTGCAGCTGGAAATCGCAGAACGCATGGAAGCAGAAAGTGCATTAAAAATCATCGAAACCCGTCAGCGTACTATTCTGGAAACAGTGGCTGATGCCATCATCACTATCAATAAAAAAGGCATCATTCAAACATTCAATCCTGCTGCTGAGAAAATTTTTGGCTACCTAGCTACCGAAGCATTAGGGAATAATATATCCATGCTTCTGCCTGAAAAAGAACAAAAAGAACACGATAGCTATGTCATGAATTCTAAATTACATGCGCCCCGCATTTTCAATCAGGACCGTGAATTACAAGGGCGACGTAAAGATGGTTCCCTATTACCGCTGGAACTCAATATCGCACCAATGAAACTGGAAAAAGAGCAGGGGTTTGTTGGCGTCCTGCGTGACATCACTGAACACAAAAAAAGTGAAAGAACATTACAAAAAGCAATGGAGGAAGCCGAGGCCGCCAGTCAGGCCAAATCCCTCTTTCTGGCTACCATGAGCCATGAAATTCGTACCCCCATGAATGCTGTATTAGGCATTCTTGGCCTGCTCAAGGAAAGCACTCTGAATAACCAGCAACGGCATTTAGTACACACCGGTCGTGAATCTGGTGAACTGCTGCTGACAATTATCAATGACATCCTCGACTTTTCCAAAATGGAGGCTGACAAGCTGCAATTGGAGCACACTTGTTTTGATCTTCATCGTTTACTGACTAACAGTATTGAGCTGCTCAAACTACAGGCTGAACGTAAAGGGCTTATCCTTGAACTAAGCCTCGATTCAGACTTGCCACGGTATGCCAAAGGTGACCCGGACCGGCTACGCCAGATTTTGCTCAACCTAGGTAATAATGCGACTAAATTTACCCGCGATGGCCGGATTAACATTAGCGCCTCCGCTGCCCTCATCAATGATACAGCGTTCACCCTTCACTGCACCGTACAGGACACCGGCATAGGTATTTCTCAGGAACATCAGGCGACCTTGTTCGAAGAATTCACAATGGCAGACCAGGGACACACCAGAACCCACGAAGGAACGGGACTGGGACTCGCCATTTGTAAACGCCTGGTCTCACTCATGCAGGGCAGTATTAACATGAGTAGTGAAGCTGGAAAAGGCAGCCTCTTCTTCTTTGATGTGAAGCTCGAATTGGCAACAGAACAGGAATGTGGCAACGCACAAGCAATAATGAAACCACAGCAACTGCCTCCAACCAATACACGTATTCTGTTAGCAGAAGATAACCCCGCTAATCAGATGGTGATCAAAAATATCCTGGAATCTTCTAACTTGCGAGTCGATATTGTTGCCAACGGTCGTGAAGCCATTGAGGCCGTACGCCATCTACCTTATGACATCGTACTAATGGATATTTCCATGCCGGAAATGGATGGCATAACAGCGACGCGGGAAATTCGCCAACTCCCCGGAAAAATGAGCAAACTTCCCATTATTGCTCTTACCGCTCATTCACTCTCAGGGGATAAAGAACGCTTTCTTGCGGCAGGCATGGATGAGTACCTGAGCAAACCCATAGACCGCGCCGCCATGTTACACTGCATCGCCCACTGTATCGGTAAAACCATCGAACAAAAACCTCAACCGGACTCAGTGATACCACAACCCAACACACCTCCTGCCAATACCACAGATAATCATATGGATCCGTTTGTAGATGAAAGTGTACTGCAACAACTGACGCACGACACTGCCCCCGAAATCGTTCCTGGACTACTGATGTTTTACATCGAGGATGCCCGCAAGCGGGTAGAACAAATCCAGAATGCCATCATAAAAAAAGATATTGAAGCCCTGGAATTTGAAAGCCACACATTGGGTAGTAGTGCTGCGGCTCACAGCAACGCAAAACTGTGCGCTCTGGCACGAAAAATAGAATGTCTTTGCCAGGAAGGCGCCTATCAACAAGCACTATCGGAAGCTGCGTCGTTATCATCCATTGCCAATGAGTCTTTCCGTCAGCTGGCAGAGCGTGCCAACAAGAAATTTGAAATAACCAATAAAGAAGAAAAAATATGAGCGATAAACCAAATGTACTTTTAGTGGAGGATGCAAAACCCCAGGCGGTACTCTTCCAGCAATATCTGAAAAATGAAATGATTAACCTGACCCATGTTGCTACAGGAGAGGATGCCAAGACAATCATTGCCACAAACCCACCTGATTTAATCCTGCTCGATCTTAAATTGCCGGATATGGAGGGACAGGAAATCCTGCGCTGGATAAAACAGGAAAAGTTTCCCACATCTGTCATTATCATCACCGGCCACAGCTCAGTGGATGTTGCTGTAGATGTTATGCGCATCGGCGCAGAAGACTTTCTGGAAAAACCGGTTACGGCAAGCAGACTGCAAACAACCGTTAGAAACCTGTTGGAACGCTCCCGTCTGCAACATTTAATCGATGATTACCAAAATACATTTGATCGTCAGTGCTACCACGGTTTTATCGGTTACAGTCTACCCATGCAAGCGGTCTACCGTATTATCGATGCCGCTGCTCCCAGTAAAGCTACCGTATTTATTACGGGTGAAAGTGGTACTGGCAAAGAAGTTTGTGCCGAAGCAATCCACGCACAAGGCACCCGTGCCGAACACCCCTTTATCGCATTGAATTGTGCGGCCATTCCCCACGACCTGATGGAAAGTGAAATTTTTGGGCACATTAAAGGTGCCTTTACTGGAGCTTCTGCCGAACGTAAGGGTGCCGCTTTACTTGCTAATGGCGGTACTTTATTTCTGGATGAAATTGGCGAAATGGATCTGGATCTGCAAACCAAATTATTGCGATTCATCCAAACCGGCAGCTTTCAAAAAGTGGG
>VAPL010037827.1_pt1 | contig 18556 bp, 16 predicted proteins | sample 3395061 | NCBI WGS metagenome assembly VAPL01 (sample SAMN08290444, study PRJNA428436) | hydrothermal vent metagenome | isolation source: Deep-sea hydrothermal vent chimney 2 | place: Pacific Ocean: Juan De Fuca Ridge | depth 2182 m m | reverse complement strand
TACACCAAACTCTGATCAAATCAATGAATCCTATTATATCCCAGACTTGCCAAAGAAAAGTTGCGAGCGTCAATTTGAGGGAATTGTGATATACAACAGGTTGGGCAGAGAAGTATTTAGCTCAAACGAAAGAGAGTTTAATTGGTATGGTGAAGATCATCCCTCTGGCGTCTATTTTTATCTTATCAGCTACACAGATTTTAATATCAAAGGAACAATTTCTCTTTTGCGATAATATTCCCTCGAATTTCCCGGCTAACTTCAATGGTATTTGACTCTAAATAATCAAATGCAATTAATATGATTCACTTCCGGCAACCTTTTTGATGTTTTAACTGTCTATATAGTAAATAAATTAAGCAGACATCAGAAATTTAACAATGAACACCATGGAAGCATTGTATCATCAAAACCAACAGGTAAGACTTGAGTCAGAATTTTTTTATGACAAGAAATCAAGAGATAATTATTTTGAAATGCTCAAAATTGCATTGCTTAATCTTGCCTTGGTTGACTGGAATAATAAAAATTAATAGTGAATATCCAATAATATGCTAGGTGTCGCCAACCGTATTATTGGAACCACTTTTTCTACTTTGTCATAAAGTAATAGCTACCGCTCCCCACTGCGAAATCAACACTATTATCATCCTCATTAAGGAATTTGATATTGTTAGAATTATCAAAAAATTTGTCTTCATTGAATATTTCTGTTCCATCGACATTGATGGAAGAAAAGTTGAAATTGGCTTTTGGGACTTTAACAATTGAGGTCGTATTTGGAGGAATCACTACATTCATGATAAAACTGTTTTCTTCTATTTTCCAATCAATTGAAAGTTCGCCATAACCCGTTTTTTGAGATGCCCTGACCCAAGTCAGGTCACCAACCGGCATTGGGGCAATGATGCTTTTTTTATAACCCGGATTCTCAACATCAGGTTTCAGGCCTGCCAGATAACCAAAAATCCATTCCCCAATCCCTCCGAGAGCATAATGGTTTCTGGAGTTCATACCCTCCGGGCGTTCTGTGTCGCTGTTCCACAACTCCCACATGGTAGTAGCTCCCTGTTCGATCATGTAACCCCAGCTCGGATAAGTTTTAAGGTTGATCATTTTATAGGCTTTATCGTGGTGTCCATAATCTGAAAGCATGGGTAAAATAAACTGTGTTCCAAGGAAGCCGGTGCTTGGATGCCCATCTCTTTTTTCAACAGCAGTCAGAATATTCTCTACAATTTTTGGTTTTAGCTCGTCGGGTGTGATACCAAAGCCAAGCGGAAGCAAATTAGCAGTCTGGGTTTTCCCTTCATAATTTTGAGAATCCGTATCGAAATACTTGTGTTGATAAGCTTCAGCTACATCTTTTGCGAGTTTTCCATATTCTTTGGCATCATCTGATTTGCCCAGTACATCAGCAATTTCCGAAAGTAATTTTGATGAGTAAAAAAGATAAGAAGCACTGATGGGTTTTTGAGGAGATTTTACTGGTGCAATCCAATCAGCATAACCGAAGAATGTACTGTCAGGGTTTGACCAGATGTAAATATTATTGACGGCATGACTTCTCATAAATTCCACCCAGGCCTTCATTCCATTGTAATTTTCAGCAAGTATCCTTTTGTTGCCGGAAAACTTGTATGTCACCCAAGGAACAATCACCACGGCGTCACCCCATCCCGGCTTGGCAGGTCCGCTAACCACAATGGCAGGATTCACGTCGTACACATACCCACTCGAATCCTGACAGTCCGTAATGTCATGCAGCCATTTCTCATAAAATTGCGTCATGTCCATGTTGTAGTAGGAGGTAGGTGAAAATGTCTGTGCATCACCCATCCATCCCAATCGCTCATCACGCTGTGGACAATCTGTAGGCACGCTATGCATATTTCCTTTTTGCCCCCAGATAGTATTTTTGATTATTGTATTCATGAGATGATTAGAACTTTCGAACTTGCCAATCCATGGCGCTGAAGAATAAAATACAATTCCGGTAAGCGCATCTTTTGTTGGCTCACCGGGAAATCCTTCTATTTCCACATACCTGAATCCGGAATAGGTGAATTGAGGTTCCCAGATTTCCGTTCCTTCACCTTTCAAAATATATATATCCGTTGCTTGAGCAGAACGTAAATTCTCCTGGGCTACTGTGCCATCGTCATGCAGCAATTCAGCAAATTTCATTTTTATTTTTGTACCCGCCTTCCCGGAAACTGTGAGTTTACCCCAGCCCACCATATTCTGACCAAAATCAAATACATAGTTTCCATTTGGCACTTTAGTAACACTTTGTGCGGTTAATTCTTTTTCCATGCGTATTGGTGGTGCTTGTTGTGCCACAAGTTTAGATGTCCCGCTGGATGTAAGAGCTACATTTTTCCATGAACTTTCATCAAACCCGCCTATCTTCCAGCCGTCCTGATTCAATCGCGCATCGTAGTGTACCCCATCGTAGAGGTTGTTGAACATGATTGGAGATTCACTCCATTTCCATGATTCATCAGTGACAATAGTCTGAATATTGCCTGCCTTATCTTCGATCTCTATTTGTGCCAAAAGTTTCATGGGGCCAAAACTATATTGCTTACGTAGCGTACTGGCATTCTTTTTCCAACCAAGTCCTCCACTCCACCAGGCATTTCCAAGCATGGCTCCGGCAGCATTTTCGCCTTTTTGCAGCATCTCAGTCACATCATACACCTGGTATTGAAGTCGATTTTCGTAGTCGGTCCAACCTGGGGTAAGGATGTCGTTTCCTACTTTTTCACCGTTGAGATAAAATACATAATTGCCAAGACCTGTCACGAACAGCTTGGCTTTTTTTATGGTCTTACCAATATTAAATTTCTTTCTCATTATGATCGAGCGTAAAGAATCTTCCTTGTCATTTGTTTCGTTCCTGGAAATCCATTTAGCTTTCCAGTCAGAAAAATTCAAATAAGCCATCTCCCAGGAAGCAGTAGCACTAAATGCACTTTCAGCACCCTGGTTGTCCCAGTACTTTACTTTCCAGAAGTACATTTGTCCGGACTGAAGGTCAATTCCTGTGTAATCGACAAATATAGATTGGTCTGAAACCACCTTACCTGTTTCCCAAGCATCTCCAATATTTTTATCAAGATTTTCGATGGAAGTAGCTACTAAAACCTCATAGGCAGATTGCATTATTCCTTTTCCGATATCAGGCAATTTCCATGATAGCTGGGGGTGAGGTTTGTCAACCCCAATGGGGCTCTGTTGGTATTCGCAGATCAGGTTTAATGGAGCTGATATATTGCGCTTGTCAGTGCAATTGCTTAATAAAGAAATAATAGAGAGTAAAGCTAAAATCGAGTAAAGAAAAAATGGTTTTTTCATTTGGAATTGTTTATTGAAAAATGAACATAGATATTCATACCAATTTATATAATTTTGACTGCATATAATACAAATGAGGCTAATACCTAAATCACACTGTTTAGGTAAAAGTCTATTTTGAAAACTCCATTTGCCCATATAAATGAAAAGAAAAGAAGCCATTAAACTGATCGCAACTACTACTGCAATTACTGCCTTTGGATTATCCGGTGTAATAAGAGGTTCTAATCATAAATCAATTGATGATATGAAATTAAAAGAAAACATAAATCACGCTGCCTGTCAATGGTGTTACAATGATATTCCAATGGATAAATTTCTCAATGCTGCCAAAGACATTGGATTGAAAGGTATTGATCTGCTTGGCCCCAATGAGTGGCACTTGGCGATTGACAAAGGGATGACATGCTCTATGTCAACCGGAGATAAATTTGGTATTGAAGATGGATTTAATGATCCTACCTTGCATGATGCGCTTTATTATAACTATGCTAATCTAATTCCTAAAGCTGCCAACCTTGGAATTAAGAACATAATTTGTTTTTCTGGAAACAGGCATGGGTTGAGTGATGAACAGGGTATGGAAAACTGCACCAAGGGCCTCGACAGGGTCGTGAAATTGGCGCAAAAGTATGGTGTTTATATTGTGATGGAATTGTTGAATAGCAAAGTGGATCATGCCGATTATCAATGTGATCATACACCTTGGGGGGCAGCACTTTGTGAGAAAGTAGGTTCAGATCATTTCAAGCTGTTGTACGATATTTATCACATGCAAATCATGGAAGGAGATGTGATTGCGACCATTCAGAAATACCATAAGTATATTAATCATTATCACACCGGAGGAGTTCCTGGTCGACATGAGATCGATGAATCACAGGAATTATATTATCCGGCCATTATGAAAGCTATTGTCAGAACGGGGCATGAAGGTTTTGTGGCTCAGGAGTTTATCCCGACTTGGGATGATCCTCTAAAGGCTTTGGCAACAGGTGTGGAGATTTGTGATGTGTGATTTTCAGCTATGAGCCACGAATGCACGAATATTTATTAGTTTGCAACCTCGATTCATTCGTGTATTCGTGGCTCACCTACAAGCAGGCGTGGCAGTTTATTCTTCAATATCCTGAATAATATCCTCCAACTCCTCAACCGTAGTTCTGAGTTTTGTTTTGCATTGTTTGATGAGTTCTGCGGCCCGTTTTACTAATGTGGATAGTTCATCGACATCCGGTTCTTCGTTTTCTATTTTTTGAACAATTAACTCTATTTCTTCAAGCGCATTTTTGTAATTAAATTTCTTCTTGGCCATGCTATTTTTTCTTTTGTGACAGTAGTTTACTTTCTATTTCTAATCGTTTTGTAATGGTGTTGATTGTTGCATCCTTTTCCAGAGAATCTAACTTATTGATATTCACCCCATCAACTAATGTGATGCTGTATCCTCTTTTAAGAATATTAATGGGGTTTATTATTTCCAATTCCCTTCCAAGATGCTCTAGTTTATTTCCTTCTCTTTCTAAAAGTCTCGCTGGGTAATTGACGATCTTTTGCAAATTTTCTTCAAGTATATGTTCATTTTTATCCAGTAGTTTTTTACGACTATAATTTAGCGATTGTATTAACCCTGCTAATCCAATGTTTTCTTTATTTACAATAGCCTGAACATTTCTTTGCATTTGATAGATCACTTGATCCATTTTATTGTTTTCTTCAACCAACGAAAAATTTAGTCTATTGGCCAATTGGTCAAAATGTTCATTGAGTTTTTCTTCAAAATTCCTGGAGCCCATTATTATAAATTCTGCGACCGCAGTTGGAGTTTTCATTTTGGTATGCGCCACTAAGTCAGCAATGGTTTCGTCACGCTCGTGACCGATTCCGGTAACAATAGGCAATGGGAATTGTGCGATATGGCTACCCAGTTCATATGAATCAAAGCAATCTAAATCCGTAGCAGCTCCACCTCCCCGAATGATCACTAACAAATCAAAATCATCTAATTGGTCAAATACCAGGTGTATAGAATTGAGAATTGACAACTCGGCTTTGTTGCCTTGCATGGTAGAATTGAACAATCGAACATCAAAATGATAGCCGTATTCATTGTCATTGAGTTGATCCATAAAATCGCCATATCCAGCAGCAGACTCACTACTGATGACAGCAATTTTTTGGGGTACAAGCGGAAGGTCAATTTCTTTGTTCATTTCAAATACACCATCATCCTGGAGTTTTTGAATAATTTCTTGCTTTCTTTTAGCTCGCTCACCCAAGATGTATTGGGCATCTATATCTTTTATATTTAATGAAAACCCATAGATTTCATGGAACTGAACCGTAGCATTGAAGAGTATTTTCATTCCGGGTTTTAGATCCTGTCCGGTAATGCTTAAAAACCATGCGCTCAAATTCCGATAGGTGTATGACCAAATTGTGGCCCTGGATTTTGCCAATATGTTATCGCTATCCTTCTCCACCAATTCCAGGTAGCAATGCCCATTGCGATTGTGCCTCATTTCACCAATCTCAGCAACAACCCAATATGAGGGTTCTAAATTTTTAGCTAATACCTCACCAATGGTTTTATTTAGTGCTAAAAGAGAAAGGTGTTCCATTCAATAAATTGTTGAAATCAAATTTATTCAAATGTAAATTAAGTAATAAGAAAAGTGCTAAAAACTAAGCCTATTTTTTCTTAGTCAGTGGGATATTATAAATCAAAGTCGCCCCTACAAAACTATTTGATTCCAGAGGGATTTGTTCACCGGGAAGTGCTACAGGAATATTGTAATGATAGCTAAGCGCAAAGGTGAAATTATTTACATAAAAATAGACCGGTGCGGAAAAGCTATAGTTCATTATGCCGAATACGTTGTTTGTCGAAATAACATAATCTGTCAATTCATCACGATAAGTTTCATAGATTTTTTTTTCGAGTGTCAGATATCTGTCTCGATTATTTTTCCAAAGATACCTTATTCTCTTTTCTCCATATTCCCGAAACATAATCTGACGAATGTCATACCTTGTTTGTAGATTTCTCTCCGGATAAATCGGTGTAATATTATAAATGTCGGAATTTCCCATCAGAATGGATGCCGTTGGTAAAAAGACAAATCGGTCAATAAAACCCCAATTCTTTTTGGATATTTTATACATAAGATTTCCACGTAACCTATGTGCTTGCCCTTCGCCAAAAAGATATGAATAATCACCAGCTATTATCAATTTTCCAATTTCATAATAATTTGAGATATTCAAACTATTTGTAATTGGATAATAAATTAGCTCATCTGCATCTTTTGATTTGTTATAGAAATAATGATCAAAACTTATTGTATAACTCCACTTGTTATTCAAATTGCCCATATAGCCAATGGTAGTAATGGTAGGGTTATAATTGGGTTTTATTTCACTATTCCAGTACCCTGAGACATCAGCAAATATTCCGGTCTTGTGATAGTAAGACGCACCTATCCCAAACCCATGCTGCCGAATTCCAAAATTTCTTCCAGCATAGGTAATATTGCTGTTGTAGCCCAGTCTAAACGAAAATTGAGAATAGTGATAATCATTTCGTAACAGGCTGTCAATAAGATCAAAAATATCCAAAGAGTCACTGGCGAGTTCAAATTCCAGTTGATCCAATAAAATGGAATCACTTTTGAGGTAAGAATTTAACAGGGAATCATAATCTGTTTTTTTGGCAATAGTATTGAATGATAGTAGCAAACTACTAATTAATATTGGTATAAATAGTTTTACCGATATGCTCAAATCAATATAAATTTATGGGCAATAAGCTTTTTTTTGTATTCGAAGGTCTGCTATTATTACTTCCGGAAGTTTTATTAATTGTTGTTTCTATCTCTCATCATTTCACGCCTTTGCATCATTTTATCATTCTGATTTTGACGTTGTCTTTGGTGCTGAATTCTTTTCAATAACATTTGCTGAAAATCTATTTCCGCATTTTTTAGTTTATATAATTGCTTAGTCGAAATAACATCTGTCATTCGATTGGAATATTCTTTTTCGAGGTTCAATTGATTTTGCTTCAATTCCATAGATTTTCTCACCAGTTCTTTGCCTTGTTCATCTGTGAGATTTTCCATATCTACATCTTTCCTTTCAATTCTAAATTGCTTTCTGATAGCTTTTCTCTCCATATTGTACTCTCTATAAACAGGCCAAAACTTTTCTGCCTGATCGGGAGACAAGCCAAGCCTTTCAGTTATCAAGGCAATTCGGGCACTTTCTATTTTTTTCATGGCCTCTCTGTTTTGAGCATTAGCTCCAAAAGATAAAAGGGCAATTAAAATTATTATGCTTAATCGTTTCATAATTTAATGACTTAAATTTTTATAATAATTCTCCATCTATTCCATATTCGTCCAGCAACATTTCGATGTCACCATCATCCATATCCATATTTTGCATGATTAATCCATCTTCGTTAAAATCAAAATCAATCGTGGCAAGGTCCAGTTCTTCAATTATTTCCTCAGTCGAAATATCTGTTGTCACCAGGTAAGCTATCAGGTCTTCCGTTTCAATTTGAGATAACAAATCTTCTGCGTTTAGCTCGTTACCATTTCTATTTATGTTTATATAAAAGAAAATTAGAATAACAGCTAAAGCCGGACTTGCCACTTTCAATATCAGATTCCAACTGAAAGAAAAACCAAATACCTGTTTTTTAGTAACCCTATTTTGAATTCTTGTGGGCAGCTGATCAAAGTATCGGTCAGGTGTTGAATAAATATTTTTCTTTTTGATATCGTCGAGTTTCATTTTCTCAATTTTAACCTTTAGACATAACCAATTTAATAAGGTTTAATTTTGTTTTAAAAATTTTTCAATTTTTTTTACTGCATGATGATAATTGGCCTTTAAACTCCCAACACTGGTTTCAGTAATCTTTGATATTTCTTCATATTTCATCTCGTCAAAGTATTTCATATTGAATACAAGTCTTTGTTTGTTAGGTAATTGCAGCAGTGCCTTTTGAAGTTTCAGTTGTATTTCATCTCCGTCAATGTATGGTGAATTATCTATTTTTTCGGCAAGCTCATGTTGGACATCATGAAGAGGAAGAAAAAATTTGTTTTTCTTTTTGCGTAGAAAATTCAGACATTCATTAGTTGCGATGCGATATATCCAGGTATAAAGTTGCGCATCTTGTCTGAATTTGTTGATGTTTTTCCAAACTTTCACAAATACTTCCTGTACAAGATCATCAGCATCATCATGATCAATTACCATCTTTCTGATATGCCAATAGATTTTTTCCTGGTATTTGCGCACCAGCAAATTGAAACCATAATTGATGGTTTCGGGATTCCGCAGTTTTAAAAGTAATTCCTTATCGTCCAAAATAGAATCGATTTTGATGGTTTAGATATTGGAATTTGGAAAAGGTTTAATTCATTAAAATGATCAATTCAAATGTATAACTATAAGTTTATCTTCTTCACGACAATTGATTTTATCCCAATAGTTATATTATCTATGTAACTTTCACTTTATAATTCTTAAAATAGTTTAACAGGAAAAAGTCCTTTCTTTAAAGAAGTCTATAAAACATAGTCAACTTTTAAAATATTTTGGTATTAACCATGAGGAGTTAAAGAATAAAAAATTATTGTAAGCATGAAAAAAACAGTTGTAATAGGAGCTAGTTCCAAAACATCAAGATACTCCAATAGAGCCTGCATAATGTTGGATGCAGCAGGAATAGAATTTGTACCGGTAGGAGTGGATAATGGATATATACTCGATAAACAAATTTTTAATATTAGAAAAAAACCTATAGTTGAAGATGTGCATACTATATCATTATATATCAATTCATTAAGACAAAAGAAATTGTATGATTATATTTTGAGCCTAAATCCTAAAAGATTGATTTTTAACCCTGGAACTGAAAATTCTGAGTTAAAAGAACTTGCTGAAAAGCAAGGCATTGAAGTAGAAGAAGCATGTAATTTGGTATTAATCAGCACCGGGCAATTTTAAAAATTACTGAAATTGTTATTTTACATATATGGTCTCCTTAAGATTTTGCTAATGTTCTTTGTTTTATCTAAATTAAATATCCAAAAAATAATTTATTAAAACCTATGACGTCCAGGCAAAGCGTTCTTCTGATTTTAATACTTAGCATTGTATTTATATCCATATGGCTATTGACTGAAAATAATTCTTCCAATAGCAATGCTGGTGTAAATAATATGGATCTTCCGAAAGAAATTAGTTTCAATTTTCATGTAAAACCCATTTTGTCTGACAAATGCTTCGCATGCCATGGACCTGATGCAAATAAAAGAAAGGCTGGTCTAAGACTCGATATTGAGGATGTTGCAAAAGCAGAGTTGGTAGAAAACCCCGGGAAATTTGCAATTGTTTCCGGAGAAGTAAAAAATAGTGAACTGGTATCAAGAATTTATAGTGTCGATGAAAGTGTGATGATGCCTCCTCCTGATTCTCATTTAAAAGTAAATGAGGAACAGAAGGCAATTCTAAAAAAATGGATTGAGCAGGGTGCCAAATATCAACCACATTGGGCATTTATTCCTCCCCGTGAATCGCCGATTCCCAAGGTAGATAACACAAGCTGGATAAATAATGAAATTGACAATTTTATAGTCAACGAGTTGTACCAAATTGGTCTGAAGCCATCCGAAAAAGCATCCAAAGCTAAATTAATCAGAAGAATAAGCCTAGACATTACCGGACTTCCACCAAACTCAGATGACCTTGAAAAGGCTCTGCAAAATGATTCGGAAGATTACTATGAAGATATGGTGGATTATTATCTTGCAAAGGATGGCTATGGTGAAAGAATGACAAGAGAGTGGCTGGATGTATCGAGATATGCCGATTCGCATGGATATCAAGATGATAGTTATAGAACAATGTGGCCATGGCGAGATTGGGTGATTGATGCCTTTAATAAAAATATGCCATATGATCAATTCCTAAGCTGGCAGATAGCAGGTGATTTGATGCCCGATGCCAGTAGGGCCCAGATATTAGCAACTGCCTTTAACAGGAATCACCCAATTACCCAGGAAGGTGGCGTAATTGACGAAGAATACCGATCGACATATGTGAGTGACCGCACAAATACACTTGGAAAAGGGATTCTTGGTATCACGCTCGAATGTGCTAAATGTCATGACCATAAATTTGACCCTATTTTACAAAAAGATTATTTTAGTTTGTACGCCTTTTTTAATAATGTAAATGAAAAAGGTTTGCAGATGGACGCGGTCCAGGCAAAGAATAAAAAGTACTATGCCGATGCACCATTTATAAAAATCAATGATGATGACCTGGATGGCATACTCTCTTTTATTAATAAAACTGATACAGGAAATTTGAATGTCATGGTAATGAATGATTCTACCAAGCGTGAAGCTTTTGTACTATTGCGCGGAAATTATGACTCACCTTCAGATACTGTCAAACCCTCAACTCCCGCATCTATTTTGGAGTTTTCGGATGATTATCCTAAGAACAGGTTAGGTCTTGCCAAATGGTTAACGGACAAAAATAATCCACTGACAGCCAGGGTATATGTAAATAAGCTTTGGGCAATGGTATTTGGTAGAGGTATTGTATTGACAATAGAAGATTTTGGTAGTCAGGGAGCTTTGCCAACCCATCCTGAATTATTGGATTGGCTGGCATATAAATTTGTCGAACATGACTGGGATATTAAGTATATTTTGAAAATGATGTTAATGAGTGCCACATATCAACAGTCTTCTACCTTTACGGAGGACAAAATTAAGGTTGATCCGGAAAATATTTATCTGGCAAGAGGTCCAAGATTTAGGCTGGGGGCTGAGGAAATACGAGATTATATACTTACCACCAGTGGATTGTTGAATGATGAAATTGGTGGCCCAAGTGTAAAGCCATATCAACCCGCCGGACTTTGGGAAGAAACCAATGCCGGAGGTAATCGTGGGATATTGACAAGCTATGTTCCCGATACAGGGGATAAGCTTTATCGAAGGTCATTATATACTTTTTGGAAAAGGACTTTACCACCTCCTTCCATGACCATTTTTGATGCGCCAAATCGTGATTTGTGCGAAGTCAGAAGGCAGAAGACCAATACTCCCTTGCAAGCACTTGCTATGCAAAATGACATTCAAGTACTGGAAGGTGCAAGGGTTTTGGCATCGAATGTAATTGAAGAAGATTCTGGAGATGTTGTTAAAACCATATTTAAAAATATTCTTATCAGAGAGCCAAGTGAAAATGAACTTGAAGCGCTCCATGTTTATTATAAAACATTCCTGGATAAATTTGAGGAAGAATCTGAAGATGCGGAAAAATTACTTTCTGTCGGTCAAGATTCAACTGAGAATTCTAAACCGGCTGAGACTGCTGCACTGATGATGGTAGCACAAGTACTGTACAATCTTGATGAAACAATAACTAAGGAATAAGATATGGGTACGAAAGAAAATGTTAGCAAAGAAAAACTGAACATTAACAGGAGACACTTCTTTTCAAAATTGAGTGTCGGCCTGGGAACCTTGGGTCTTGGGTCATTGTTGATACCTGACTTATTCAAAGGAGGTTACACTGGTTTAGATCAAGAGATGCTTAAGCTTGGCGTGCCACACTTTGCTCCAAAGGCAAAGCGAATTATATATTTATTTCAGGCTGGAGCACCATCGCAGTTTGAATCATTTGATTACAAACCTTTGCTTAGCGAAAGAATGGGCGAAGATCTTCCCGAATCCATCAGAAAAGGACAACGGCTTACCGGAATGACTTCCAATCAGGAAAAATTTCCACTTGTAGGGTCATATTCAGGTTTTTCTCAATACGGGCAAAATGGCACCTGGGTTAATGATTACTTTCCAAACACAGGAAAAATTGTCGATGACATATGCATTATCAATAGTATGCATACCGAAGCCATTAATCATGATCCTGCTATCACATTTTTTCAAACAGGTAATCAAAATTCAGGAAGGCCGAGCATGGGTTCCTGGATGAGTTATGGCTTGGGAAGCGAAAATCAAAATCTACCATCCTTTGTTGTATTGACTTCTCGTGGAAAAGGCAATAGCCAGGGTTTGTACTCCAAGCTTTGGTCGAGTGGATTCCTGGATTCAAAATATCAGGGGGTATTGCTTCGCTCCGGCAAAGATCCCGTATTGTACCTCAATGATCCAGAAGGTATGTCGAGAAATGACAAAAGATTGATGCTGGACGAGATTGTTGCATTGAACAATCAGCATTACGAACAGGTAGGTGATGATGAAATTCAATCAAGAATTGCTCAATATGAAATGGCTTATCGAATGCAAATGTCTGTGCCAGAGGTAATGGACATAAAAAAAGAGCCGGAGTCAATAATAAAAATGTATGGAGCTGAGGCTTTAATTCCCGGAACATTTGCAGCCAACTGCCTGCAGGCAAGGAGGCTAGCGGAAAACGGCGTGAGGTTTATTCAACTTTATCATCAAGGCTGGGATCAACATAACAATTTACCTGGAGAAATGTCAAAGCAGGCTATGGACGTAGATCAGGCATCAGCTGCATTGGTATTGGATTTAAAGCAAAGAGGGATGTTGGATGACACACTGGTGATATGGGGAGGAGAGTTTGGCAGAACAAATTATTGTCAGGGGAGATTTCGCCCCGATAATTATGGCAGAGACCATCACCCAAGAAGTTTTAGTATTTGGATGGCCGGGGGAGGAATTAAAAAGGGCATTACCTATGGGCTAACGGATGAATTTGGATACAATATCGTAAAAGATCCAGTACACGTTAATGACTTTCACGCCACGTTGCTGCACCTTATGGGTATCAACCATGAGCAACTTACCTTCAAATACCAAGGAAGGAGATTCAGGCTGACAGATGTGGCAGGCAATTTGGTTCCAGGGATATTAGCATAAAATATGAAGACAACTTTTTTAAATAAAATCCTTGACCTTGGTATTTATGCGTTGGTCATACTTCTTTCTTTTTTACTGGTTTTTGAGAAGTTCGTAGCATTGCCAACCCTTGTTAGTTGGCTTGGGCATTGGCATCCTTTGATACTTCATTTTCCGATTGTCTTAATTTTGGTCACCATAATTCAATACTGGAGAAAGGACACTGAAATCTATTGGTATTTGTCCTTCACAACTTTGGCTACTCTTGTCACTGCAATTACCGGATTGATACTAAGTCTGGAAGGAGGGGACAAGGGTGGAGTTCTATTGACTCACCAGTGGCTGGGTGTTTCGGTGGCTTTTATGATGACCTTCTGGTATTGGATTTTTCAAAGCCCTAATATTCCAGTTTTTTATTATAAAATTTTACATGGCAGTTTGGTTGTGCTAATTGTTGTTGCAGGACATTTTGGAGGCATGGTTACCCATGGTAGCGATTTTTTGGCAATAAATTTATCTGGTGATAATGATGATATTACCCTTCCCGATAATCCAAACATTTATTCTCATATTGTTCAACCTGTGCTCAATAAGAAATGCGTTTCTTGCCACAACGAAAATAAAGCAAAAGGAGAATTGGTGATGACAGCATATGCTTCTTTGATAAAAGGAGGAGAATCTGGGAGTGCTTTTGATATGGGTGATTTAGAAAATAGTGAGATGCTAAGTCGAGTTTTTCTGCCATTGGAGCACGAAGACCATATGCCGCCAAAAGATGAAAAACAACTCAACGACCAGGAATTGAGTATTTTGAAAGCATGGATAAATCAAGGAGTGCCAAGTGAATTATATTATAATGATTTAGATGAGCATATTGAGCTTTATGAAATAGTAAAATCGAAAATCGAAGATAGCAAATCAAGTGCCTGGGAGGATTTGCCAGAGATTTCTGATAATCTTATCACCGAATTATCATCTGAATATTGCACAATAAAGAGAATGTACAACAACTCCAACGCACTTCAGGTGCTGGTATTTCCACATAGTACTTATAGCTCTGAATTGCTTTTAGGTCTCAAGTCCATTGCTAAGAATATTGTAGAACTGAATCTGAGTAATTTACCACTCGGGTCACAAGATTTAATGATTGTCGGTACGTTTTCGAATATAGAATTATTGAAATTGAGTAATACTCCAATAACTGACGATGATATTCAGCACATTACCCGGCTGGATAAATTGGCATCTTTGAAAGTATATAGTACTCACCTGAGTGATGAGGCCATTGATCAGTTATCATCCTTGCAGGGTCTGGACAATTTATATATTTATAATACAAAAATCACCACTAAGGGTGTGGCTGAGTTAGGGGTTAAAAAAGAAGGATTGAATGTAATTTCAATTTCTGAAAAATCGTTGAGTTTCAAATCAGTACTGCCCGCACCAAAACTATCTCCGGAGATAATTTTTTTCAACGAACCATTCTATGCAAAATTAATTCATCCTTTAAAAGAGATTGATTTCCATTATTCCGAAGATGGATCAACTCCAGACGAAAATTCTCCCAAAATTACAGACAGCTTATTGATTGATGATAATTTTACCATAAAATATTTTGCTTCAAAAGCAGGGTGGGAGCAAAGCACAATTGATTCTGTAACATTTATAAAATCTTCCATAAAACCCAAAGATTTTAATTTAAAATACCCTCCGGATCAAAAATATTTGGGCATTGGCAAGTCATTGCTTTTTGATTTGGAAAAGGGATCGGTTGATTTTGGCGATGATGATTATATGGCATTCAGAAATAATCAATTTATTTTGAATTGCGAGCTTGAAAAAGAAATACCCCTAAAAAGTGTTTTATTAAGCTCTTTGGTTCATACAGCACCTCATATGTTCCCTCCTGCAATCATTCAAATTTATGGAGGGCAGGAAAAAAACAACTTGAAGCTCTTGGGATCATTGAAACCCAGGCAACCCAAATCAGACCAAAATATCCATTTTGCGTATTATGATTGCCAGATCACTGGAGAAAATGTAAAGTTCTTAAAAATTGTAGTTAAGCCACTTTCAAAAATGCCTCCTTGGCATGATGCCAAAGGAGAGCCCGCTTGGTTTTTTATTGATGAGGTGGTATTGAGATAGATAAGTAAATACCCATCAATGACATATTAGCTGCAATCAATCATTTTACTTTATTATTGTCGTAATATCTCAATTTCGTTTGAAGTCTGCTCATCATTGTTGCAATCCTATCCGCCTTGGTTTCGTCAGTTTTTGCACCGTAAATCCAATCAATATAAGTCTTTCGTTCGCCTTCCGTAAATGCCATAAATGTTTCATAAAGTATTTTGGATTCTTGTTCAAAACAAAGTAGAATTTCCTCAGGTATTTCCAGCAATGACTCATCAGAATAAAGAATGACATTTATATAATCTCCTGCTTGCTTTTTAATTATTTTTCGAATTGCTGCTTTCACAGGAAGAAATAGTCTCTTGTTTCCCATTGGCATTAGCTTGTATTGCTTCAACTCATAATTATCGATAAACCCTTTGACTTTTACCCAGCCAAAAGGGTTGTTTTTATTTTGTGATATTTCCGGTATTTCCACATATGTCCAACCTCCTTTTCCGGGAAATTTCTTCATCAAATATTTTGCATTTACCAGAGAATCTTCTTTTACCATTTCGAAGTTTAAAAGATTGAAATGAAAGTTAAGTTAAAAATTGAATTCATCCGACTATTGGCTGATTGAATCAGGGCAATTGGGCTTAAATAAATAGATTTGTAGCAGAACCAATTCAATTTTATTAAGGGAATCTCTATTAATTCATTCCCACCTGCCTTCCGTAGGCTGGCAGGCAAGGAAAATTCATGAAGCCTTATCGGGATAAGTCAAGAAAAATTTCATTTGAACATTCAAAAAGATTGAATGTAGTGGAGTAGAGTTAACAGGATGATATGCATTATTTGGTTCTACCAAGAATTAATTGAAAACAGCCAATCACTAATAATCTATCCAATTAATTTAGAATATGATGGTCATCCTGAACCTGCCTACCAGTCAGGCAGGTTCATTTCAGGATCTGTCAATCAGAACAAAAAAGCTAAAATTTCCCCTTTGCCTTTCCCATTATAATTTCATTCAAAATCCATGGACAGCAGGTTATGCTCTGTTCTGTTGAAGGTTTCTCTTCATATAATTATGTATAGTAGACAAAAAGCCTGCAGTTAGGTATTTAAAAACAAATATTTTACGGAAAAAGTAAGAAAAGTTCCTTAGCCCGATAATAGATTTATCTTTCGTTGAAATCTTGATCCCCATTATTGGGCTATACCTTATTTAAGGTATTTAGAGCTAAATATCAGATAATCAATTCCTTGTTTCCTATATCGCATGAAGGATAGAGGTTAATATTTTTTCTTCAAAATATTAAATGGTTTGATCCATACATGTTAAAACTAGAGAAAAATTATTTGTTTCACTCAAAATTTATTAAGGATTGTTGCTAAACTTCTGTAACCACTTTCTTGAAGGGACATTTGGCAATCATAAACTCTGTATTCGGTGAATGAATAATTTATCATTGACATGGATTCAGCCGACTACAAATAGTTCCATTTTATGAGTACAGAATTTATTCAATATTGGAGCAATCTAATCTGTTTGCCCTTCATATTTTTTAATCCAATCTACTACCTTAGTATCCAAATATTTATTGCGCATTGGTCGATACAGCATGGAATTAGCTGCATTGTCATTTTTAAAATGCTTACCTACCTTATCCCACTCAAGCTTTCTACCCAATTTTATTGCAAGTAGTCCCATATTGGTGAGCCTGTAAACATTGTGCCCAACTTCAAGTGGCTCCAGAGATGGTCGGTTTTCTAATATTGAATTGATAAAATCTTCTTTATCAGTGGAGATATTTTCAAATTCAGTCTGCACTTTTTCACGTAAAATAGATTTATCGCTAACTTCTAAAGGTTTACCAAAAATAGCTTTGATCCAGCCATTTTCTCCTTCAAATTTCACATAAGGTTCATCGATAATATATTTTAGGGTTAGTCCGTCAGAAAATTGATAATTAAGCTTAAACGATTCGATGGTATTCCAAATTCCCTTTGTGAAAATTCCATTTCCTTCTACTGATATAGGTGTTTCCAATTCTTTATTCATTCCCCAGAGCGCAACATCTATTAGGTGGGCACCCCAATTTGTAATCATACCATTGCAATAATCATCGATTCGCATCCAGCCGGGGCGAACATTGTAGTTGTGTCTATCATGTACACGTTTGGTTGTATATGGTGCATGAAAAGCTGGTCCGAGCCAAAGGTCATAATCAAGCTCTTCTGGTACAGGTAAAGTTGGTTGAGGTCCGGGAGCTGAACCATTTAGGGGTATGGTACACCTACTACCACCTGTTTGAGGTCTCCAATGACACCATTTCTCACTAGCCCTACTGCTTTAGAAAAGTTAGGTTTTGTTCTAAACTCACTATCCAAACGATGATGTACATTATTCTGATTGACACTATCAACCAAAGCCTGGCTGAAGTTGATACACAATGTTAGTGCCTTTTCCATTGAAACATGTTTGCCCGCCATGGCTGCAGCAATTCCTTGAGGCACATGCCAATGATCAGGTGATGATATCATTACTGCATCGACACTTTTATTTTCCAGTAGTTCCCTGTAATCATTGTAAGATGTAACTCCGTTATGTTTTTCTCCTTTTTGTTGACTATATTTTTTGTCAATGATGTCAACTGCTTGTTGCATTCGCCAATGATCAGGATCTGTAACGGCAATAACCCGTACATTGCTCATGTGTAAATATTGTTTCAGGTTGACATTTATTGCCTGTCTTCCGGTAGCAATCATTCCAATATTTATTTGATTGCTGGGGGCGTTTTTACCCAAAACTGATGCAGGTATAATTGTAGGAAGGGCAATAGTGCCAATTGTTCCTATAGCACTTTTTTTCAAAAAATTTCTACGGTTCGAATCCATTATATTTGATTTAAATTATTACTCAAGTTCCTTTATCTTAATATTTCTGAAATGTACAATGCTGCCATGGTCTTGTATTAATAGATGTCCCTTGGGTAATACACCAAAGTTTTCAATATCTTTAAACTTGCTTGCCGCAATCTTATCTTTAAAGTCAGCACCCCCTCTTTCATACTCCAATATTTTATGACCATTAAGCCAATGTTCTACATGACTTCCATTGCTCAAAATCCTACTTTCATTCCATAAGCCTAGTG
>VAPL010652117.1_pt1 | contig 18576 bp, 15 predicted proteins | sample 3395061 | NCBI WGS metagenome assembly VAPL01 (sample SAMN08290444, study PRJNA428436) | hydrothermal vent metagenome | isolation source: Deep-sea hydrothermal vent chimney 2 | place: Pacific Ocean: Juan De Fuca Ridge | depth 2182 m m | reverse complement strand
CCTTCGTTTGTGGTGGCAGGAATGCTTCCCGTTGCATAGTTAGGAAATATATATTGTGCTTCATCGCCGACTAAATCTAACTTTCCTTTATCGTGCAGATAAAGCATATTTTTATTTACTGTTGCACCATATCCCAATTTAACAGCATATAGTGCGTCGGTTGCTGCTGACAGAGTAGTTATATCTTTACCAATAACCGTCTGAATATTTTGGTATGCCTTGGCATTATCACCAATCGCTATAGATGATGTAGCGTTTGCCCTCCCCTGGAATCCTATAGAAATAGTATTCGCGGCGGCAGCAAAACATTGGAATCCCATAGAAACAGCGCCAGCCCCACCAGAACTATACGCACTTCTACCGATAGCAATACCATCTTGAATTATAGTTTTTGCGGATTGACCAATAGCAATTCCATAGATAGCAGTACTACTTGCTTGAAGACCAAGGACTATATCACGAGAGCCGGAAGCACTTGTAAGTGTACCAATAGCAATAGCATACGCGGCAGTAGATGTATCTGCACCACGACCAATAGCAATGGCGTCATTGCCTGTTCCTGTTGGCGCAGCAGAAAAATTTGTAGAGTTATTAGCAGTTATCCAATTATAATTAAGACCAGTAAAGTTAGCCAACGTATTTGGTGAAACCATGCGAAGTGTATCTGTTCCAGCATCAACTTCTGCTTGCGTAGCAATTTCTACGGTACCACGTTTTAATTCAGTTGAAAACGCAGCTGGGTCATTTAATATTTCTTCAACTTCTGTTTGGTTAGCTCTTAGCTTTGTCATTATTGATTATCCTTAATTAAATACATAAATTATTATCGTGTCATTGGCTTGTAACGTTCCGGTTGCAAAAGTTAATTGATTTGCGCCCGTTACCACAAAATCGGCAGCTATTGGACTACCCGCTACCAAATCTTCTTCTTGCATCATACCATTTCTAAATACCTGCAAACTTGAAACTAATGGCGAACCAGATGTTGCTGTTGTGGATACTGTAGTATTAACAATATCCGATACTGGTGAGCCTGTTATTGTTTGTTTTTCGTATGCTGGTTTTGTAGAAGGAGTGCTAGAGGCTTGCCACGCTGTAACGCCTGCACCTTGAGCTGTTAAAATGTCACCAAGGGTTCCGTCAGTAGTAGGCAATGTAAACGTTGTATCCGCTGCCAATGTTCCTGTACTTAATTCTACATGATATCCAGATTGACCATCAATCCTAATAATCCCTGCACCATTGCCGCCTGCTCCAGAAATAGCAACCGAACCTTGATAGTTGGCGCCCGCTCCCGCTCCAGAACCGGGCTGCAATGTTATATTTCTACCTTGATTAAATGAACTATCGCCTGCAACAATAATTACATCACCACCATAACCACTAGCATTATCTTGACCGCGTATTTGTATTGGTCCATGAAAACTGTTGGCGGAGGTTGACTTTCCGCCCCATATTATTACAGAGCCGCCAAATGGTCCGTCGCCGTATCCTGCTGTTATAGATACATTACCTGGCTGTGCACCAAAACCAGCAGCGGCTGTAGAACCTGCTTTGATTGTTACACTACCACCAGCTCCCGCAACTGTTGAATTATTATCGCCCGCTGTTATTGTTACATTTCCGCCATTGCCGCCGGTAAACCCACCTGGGTTATAAGCATTATATCCTGCAACAATGCTTATATCGCCACCGCCGCCGTTGCCGCCACCTGAATTATTTCCCGGCGCTAAAAATATTGATTGTGCTTTACCCTCAACCGCATCTATAGTAATAAAACTATATCCATTTGTGTCTAAATCGGCAGTCAGTGGGTTAGTTACAACACCACCCCAATATGTAACACCACTACCATTTGTTATTAATGCCTCACCACCAGCACCATTCGTTGGTGGTAAAGTGAAATTGGTATTTGCTATTAATGATGGCACCGAAATTGTTGTTGCATATATTCCACCAATTGCTCTCATTTGTAGTTCAGCGTTGAATGCGTTGTCGTTTGTTCCATCACCGCGACCATTAATCAGAATAGTACTTCCAGCGGTTGCCGGAGATGCATCAAATCCAGGTGTTAAAGTAATACTACCGGCTACTTGGTTAGCATCAGGTACACCACCAGCTACGATATTAACACTACCGCCTGCCGAACCGAACCCACCACCACTATCAGCAGCAGTAATAGTAATATTCCCTTGGCCAAAAGGTTGAACTTGTGATGTAATGTTTATAGTGCCAGCATGTACAATATCAAAACCGTTTAAATCCAAATCGCCACCCAGCTGTGGCGTTAAATCTTCTACAATATTTAGTAAACCACCAGCAGATACACTTAACCAACTAGACGTTCCGTCCCCATTAGATGTTAATACTTCGGCAGATGTACCTGTTGCTGCGGGTAGTGAAAATAAAGCTGGTTCATATGTAGGTCCAACTGCATTATAAACTAATGGCTTGCCAGTGGCAGCGCCCGTGGTCGATAATGAAGTAGAATTCCATCTAAGAGCATCAACTGTACCGCCAGCAGATGCTGGTATGACACTAATTACATTCGTAATATCAATATCTATAGTATTTGGGTCACCCGTATATGCCGTTGCTGATGATACTAATGTCCAGATTATATCGTGAACATTAAGGTCAATGTCGTCGTTTGGATGTATGTCTGTCAACACCCATCCCTTGCCAGCCTGTTCAAGACCAGCAGTCAAAACTGTGTAATTACCCGCTCTGATTTCTTCATTAGAATCAAAATCAGAAGCTCGCTCAATATCTATTGTAGTTGGTGGGCTTCCCACACCAATGGCAGTAACAACATAAATACCATTTTCTTTAGCGTCTGTTTGGTCCTTAACAAGGATACGAGCGGCTACAGCAAGAGCAAAGTCTACGTCCAGCGTACCATCAAGTTTCGATATAAGTGCGGCAGTTATGGCGCCTGTGCCGCCTGTGCCGCCAATGGAACTATACAGCCCACCAATATCCCCAAGAGTGGGGGTGGTTCCCACCAAACAAGCTTCTTTGGCGTCAATGCCTTGAAATAAAGCATCAACATATGCTTTTGTTGCTGCTTGAAAATCCGTGGTTGGGGAAGCACTCAATGTCAATATACCTGTCATAGTGCCGCCAGACAGATTTATTTTCTCGATAGCCAATGTTGCGATGGCATTTTGCACGTCGGACGCTGCGATATTATTACCTGGCGTAAAGGAAATTTGTAATGCGGAGTGTGAATGGGTTGCTGCTGCATATGGTCCACCTGCTATAATAGGGTGATTTTCACCAACTGCTATTGGAACTAATGGGTTTATTGCCGTATCTGAAAGAAAAACACCACCTAATGTTGATGTGGTTGCTACGGGAAGGTCAGCGAGCGCGCCCGTTGGTCCTTGTGGACCAACACCACCCAAGCCCTGTTCAAAAATAATTGTGTCTACACTTAATACGCGTGCGACAGGCACCTGTTTTTCTGTATAAGTAATGGGGTCAGAAAGATTTGGGTCTACGCCTACCAACTCACCATTTTGTATCCATAGTGCGGCACCTACACTCAATGTTGATGTCCAATTCCACGCAGAATTAGTTACAGTTCCCTGTGTTATAACTGCACCGACTTGACCAACAAGTAAAGATTCTGTCAAAACACCAACCACTGTACTGCCGGTATCATCATATGTTGCGGATGCTATTTGTCCATCATCTCTCCATGCCACAATTCCAAACTGTGCCAATGATGATGAAAACGCTTGGGCGCGCGATACATTAGATTCTAATCTAATAGCATCTACACGAGATTGATTTGTGAAAAACTGGTCTTCTGTTGTGAAAAGGGTATTATCGTCGCGACGAATTGGGTTTCCAGCATCACCAAATAATACGCGACCAGATGCAATTGAACTATTATCACCAATTTGTGTACCGACGAAACTTCCCGCCTGACTCATACCAATGAATGTTGTACCATTGAATAAATTGGCGGCGAAGACACGAAGTACTTCTATCCATTGATTTGTATTATCAAGAACATACTGGATATTATTGGCAGTATCATACCAGTTCCTACCATTAACAAATAGTGGTAAGCCCGTGGAATCAATATCCAACGTAAGGGAACCAGAAACTACAGCGGCGATTACTGCTTCATTGACCGTAATTGTAGTATTACCTGTTACTAAATTATAAACTGCGTTTTGTACGGTATATGTGCCGTCGTTGTTTGGGCTGCCAGTAGAACCAATAACCGCAAAGGTTTTGCCTGATGGCAATACATAGTGTCCTTCTACTTCAAATGAACCGAAAGCTATTGGCGAGGCAACACCCGGAACAATACCAACAATCGGGCTATTTCCAGAACCTGGTGGGACCGATTGCGAAACTGGTTCAAGGGTCGTATATCCAAAACTACGTAAGAATGTTAGCTGATTAAATTCCCAATATAAGTAATAATTGTTACCGGCAGGAAATGGACCCGGCCATGCATTTTCGACATTATTGTCTTCCGAATGAGTGTAATTTGTATCGCGGTGGGCAAGTGTAATGGTGGTAGAACGCGTAGAGGCGGCGATTCTTACGCCGCCGCTGCCGTTTGGTTCTAAAAACCCCGTCTCTTGGTGACTAACAACGCCCTGTCGAAAATTTATTTTCATGTGAAATTCCTATATACATATATTCTATGTATTTATCATAGGTGGGCTTCATATTATTTTTTCAGAGGGCCTGGGAATGTCAACAATCTATCACAATTTCTTACATCGATATGTAGCCACGACGTACCCTCTTCAAAACTATTAATTAATTCAAATGCGGGGTCGTCTGGATTCGCCAAAATATCTTGCCGAACTGATTCAGCAGTCACATTATTAAATATAATATCTGCCGCTCGACCAAATGAATGTTGGCTATATTTACTATACCATGGACTATCGGAGGTTCTCAAACCAGACCATTCGCGCGGTTTTCCCCATTTCCAATTATTGATAGTCATACTACCATATTTTTCGCGCAATCTGTCTATTGCAATGAGTAAATTTTCATCTAATAATTGCCATGCCTTTTCACCACGGTCTTTAAATGCTTGTGGCGATACAAGCTCTTCGATGTCAAAATGAGTACACTTATACATATTTTTCTCCTATTATGGTACTGCTGTCTGTTCTCTAAATACTTCCATAAAAACACACGCATTCCATGTTGTATTAGATATATTATGCACAGTAATTCTTAAAAAATACCCCGGCGGAAGATACGCGGTTTCATCAGAAGTTAAATTGGTATATCCATAACTACTACCAAATGTTGGAATTTTATTGATATATTTGTGAACCTCTCGTTCAATGTCGGAAATTTTATAAAGACCTGTTCCTAATATATTTGGTGTCAATCCATTAATTTCGTCGTAGTTCCAATCACCATCTTTTGATTTTGTGCGTTTAAGCAACACCGGCGATGCTGCAAATCCATGAGTTCCTGTTCCTGCACCACCAGTAGCAAATTTAACCCAGTTATCGACAATTTCTAAATCAAGATTGATGGTAGTTTGTAATTGGGTTGCATCGGTAACTACAGAAGCATTCATATAATCTCCAAGTCCGGCGTTATCCCATTTAGCATATCCTTCGTGAATATAAACATCACCAAATTCGGGGGCGAATCGAGCTTCTACTGATACCGTTGCTGTTCCTGGTTCCATACTAAATTGTAACATTGGTCCGTCGGCGATTGTTACTGGTGAACCACTAACATCATCGCCTGCGCCTGTCCATACTAAATAAAAATCTTTATCAGTAATGGCTGGTTTAGTTGAACTGTGAATTGCCAATTTATTACCAAGGTCAGAAAACGGAAGCAAGTTTGCATCTATATCATTTTCAATATATACATAATTATCGATGATATTGTCCATTGCAGATTCTTCTGAAACTGTTAAATCAATATTCCAATTAATTGTTATTAATGTGCCATCCGTTGATATATCTGTACACGTCGATTGTATATCAACGGATGCATTTAAATCATTCATTAATTGACTTATATCAATTGGTGATTTTGTGCGTTGAAATGTTGTAGCCATAATTATTTTCCTTTAAATTTTATATATGTTAATACGACACGCATCTTTTAGTGTAATAAGATTACCGCCCACTTTGCGTTTAGATTTAATATTAATAACATCATTAGCTAATAATGGTATTACCATAGTGGCACTACTTGTATTTTCCCCTGACGATTTCATGCGATGGTATCCATAACTATATGTCCCTACTTTTGGCAACCCATTTATCGCAAGATATGTTTCTGAACTAGAGCGGTGATTAGATGTTGCCCTCAATGAAACATCATAATGAATCATATAATTACCGTCTTGTAAGATTGTAATATTGCCATTTGAATAATTATAAAACGGCGCACTAGTAACTGTTGTATTATTAAATAGTATAATAGCAGGCGTTGATGATACTGTTTGTATCATAGAACTATTATGCGCGTTAAATGTACCATCAATAATCATAGCAGCATCTAAAAATGTTTTTTCAATGTTAAAAAGTATACGACCATTTGTAGCACTTTTCTTTATTACTTGCCCAACTACTTGCTGGTATGTACCTGCACCTTTTGGTGCAGATTCAGTTAATCCACCAGTCTGTGCTACATATAGATTTGAATTTCTATTGTAGCTAGAAGTATTAACATCAATAGCTTGGTATCTTCCAGTTATAATTATACCAGTAGTATTATTTGGTATTATATCTTTTGTAATACCCAATGCTGGCATAGAAGTAATATCAGCCGCTAATGCTATTGCAATTAACGGCTGATTGGCGATTGCATCATCACCAATAATAGTTACAGGCGTAAGGGCAGGTATGTCAGCACCCGTTTCATTTCTTGCTATATAAATATCTTCCTCTGATAAATTGGTATCGTTAATAATATACGACGTGTATCCATCTAAATCTGCCTGCGGTGGAATCGCACTAGGCAATCCTGCAACATATACCAATGAAGCATAATCCGTATCATCTCCACCTATCCATTCTAAATTCGGATAAAGGGTTTCTAATATTTTATGATAATTTGCCATTTTTATTTTCCTTAAATTATACTACTATCTGGTACACCATCAATTACTAAACGTCTGTGATATGTATATCCAGTACTAGAATTACGCTTCCATTGAACCTTAATAGTTGTTCCAGATGCTACTCCACTAACCATCCAATTTATCGTTGTTGTATATGGATTTGTGCTACTAGCTGTCATTGTTGTTTTAGAATTAGTTTGCTGCACGCCTCCAACTACTAAAATATAATCAACTTGTCCGCCACCGCCACCACCGGGGCCGCCGCCACTCGATGCAGAGTTTGCCATTCTCGCATTAAAATTAATTATATAAGTTCCAGTTTCATTTAAATTATTGGTTACTAACGACATACTATTTAAATCAACATATGACGAACTAGTGGTACTAGTTGTAGTAGATGCCGTAACTATTTGACGGTCAAAAGAGGTACCACCTCCCGAAGGTGCAACGGCTTCCCATTTACCGCTCGTATTATTATAAGTTAATACTTCTCCATTTGTGGGTACCATCAAAGAATTTACATCACTAAGATTTTTAATAGATTGTCCAGTAATGTCACTAATCCAAGTACTATCTGTAATGTCAGTCATTACATGTGTATGGTTACCTTCGCTAACTGTTCCTACTATTGTACCGAAGTTTTTATTAAAACCAGTATTTTTACTAAACGCAGGTTCATATGTACCAAAATCGCTTATCTGTGATTCCGTTATTGAAATTGCAGCTTGTGTAAAATGAATTGTGTTATCAGCAATATGTAATTGTATATTTGCATTTGCGGTTTCTTTATTATCTAATGCTGTTTGTAAATCGAGTTGATTACTTAATGTTCCAGTTATATTTCCCCAAATTGAACTATCAGAATCAATAGAAACACTAACACTACCATCGGCATTATCGGCAATAGTCGTTCCATTACTAATAAAGTTTAATACTTGGTGTGGTGAGTTGGTAATATTTATACCTGATTTTTGTATAAATATAGCATGCGTTAATGCACTATCTTGTACGTTTATACTTTCCGCTGCAGTTAATTGATTGCCTGCGGCGTCAAGATACACTATGTCGCCTGTGGTAATTACTGTGTTTAAATCAATACTATTATTAACGTCATTTTGTGATTCTTCTTTTAAATCATAATCACTTAGTGCCTCGACTGTTATACCAGCCAGGTCATTTAATTCTATATCAACTGCAGATAAATTTCTAATAATTGCCATTATGTTATACTCTCCACTTGATTCTTAATTGAATATTGGTATCTTGAATGGTTCCTTGTCCAGGTGCACCCCTCAACCTAAGTTTCACACCAGCAACAACATCAATATTTAGTGCTGTATTTGTATATTCCTGTTCACCCGTACCAATAAACTGTCCAATTGACCCTTGATTTGTAGTATCGAGATATAAGCGTATATCTTTCGTATTACCGTTAGTATTTTCACAGTGCATTACAATACTAACTATAGTTCCATTGAATGGCATTATATATCCAGACTGTGCGTCTGTTGCATGTTGAATTTGCACCCAATCATTATTGCCTATTGCGGCTTCTGCCCAAAGATAATTAGCAGTTTCTATACTTAATTCTTTGTTGGCGCGGGAAGCATCTAAAAATACTGCCATTGTGTTTCCACTAACAGTAGTAAGATATACATCTGCTACTACTTGTAGTTTTTCATCAGCTGCTGGGTTTTGAACATTTAATGTTATACCATTCCCTGCAACTAATTCTGAACCAAGATAACCAGCAGTTGTATCTGTTGCTGAAATTTTTACTAATTCATCAACAGTGTGTGTATTTGCCTGTGCTTCCCATTGCGATAATGTATTATTCCATGTAAGAATTTCACCATTTACTGGTGTTGGTACATTAACATCACCCAAAGTATTGATGCTATTATTACCAAGTTCTAAAGTTACTCCGGCAGAAAAACCAGATATAAACGATAACGCAATTGTGTCTGTTGGGTCGAATTCTTGCAACGCAATTACATCTGTTCCTGTGAACCTCGCTCTTACTGGTGTTTTATTCGCCATATATCCCCATTACATTGAGATAATCAGTGCTTGATTATCATCAACCTTTTCTTCTGTTGTTTTAACTAACTCACCCATACTTCCTGTAAGCGTTACATCAGCACTTAATTTATTCCAAATATCATCTGCGCTTGTGAAGTTACTTGCTAACAATTTAGCAGGTGCTGCTCCGGCCCAATAACCAAAGTCACCACTATTAACAGCGATTGCAACAGGTGCGACAATTCCGTCAACACATAACTCGCCACCTGTACTATCTGTACATTCAATGGTTAAAGTTAAAATACCATCTGTTCCTGTAGTTTGTGTTGCAGAAACAACAAACTGTTGCCAGTTAGTATCCGATGGTGTAAATGTTGTGTAAGTTGCCGGCGTTATTCCCAAACCAGAAAGTGTTACCTTAATGTTTGTAACTAATCCACCAGTAGTATCAGGTTTGATATATCCCGAAACAACAACAGGTTGATTATTAGGTGCAAATATTTGCCATTCGTTAGTTAAAGGTGATGTAGTGGATAACGGGTTGTATCGGAGTGATGCCACACCTGTTTTAAATGTAACATTATCGCGAACCAAGATTCCATATGGTGTATATATTTCTTGTTGTGATGGGTCCACATTTTTATTTGATATATTTAATTTAAAACCACCACTGGCTATAGTTAATGTACTATACTCATTTGTTACATTATAATTACAATCATTAAATAAAGGTACTATGTTGGCATTATTAACAGCTTCAAAACCATAAACACAAGAGCCATTATAAGAACCGTTTAAATATCCAATATCGCAGTTATTAAAAGTTGGGGCTGCTCCCCACCCAAATCTATTAGCAGTATTACACGATGCAAATACGGTGTTGTTAAATGTAAATCCTTGACCAGATGAATTATTAAATCCTGTTGTACAACCTACAAACCAACAGTCATTACATATTACATTAACCCCGCCTTGTGACCAAGAAGTAGTTAATCCTGTACCAGCCTTATAAACTACACATTTATCAAGTGTTACAACTGTACCTTGTCTAGCGTATACCGCACTGGCAACTGTTGTATATATTGCACAATCTGTTGCTGTAATCCTGACAGGATAAAAATTATAGAAATCCAATGCGTATTGTTCCGTGCCATTGCACGTTATGTTACCGATTGAGATATACGCAGCAGCTGATTCTGCTCTACCGCCTGCATCAAATCTAAAACCACCATATTTTGCTTGATTAGAATTATCACCCATAGCGTTTAACTCTATATGTTGTATCTCTCTCGTATTTGCAATTGTTGTAGCGTTACTCTTTAAATTTTGGTATGATGCATAAGAATTATTAAACGCTTCTATTTTAACATTTTTAGTTAAATTGCCGACTCTACCATCTATCTCGTGTAGATTGACAGCACCCGTTGATGTTGTTATGTTATTTCCCGCTATAACGGATATGGTTAAAAGTTCAGTTTCAACTCCTGTGTGGCCTGGTGAGGTTGTCGCTATTACAAGAGTATCACCAACGCTCCAGTTAGTTGCATCAGTAACCGTAAAAGTTGTTCCTGCTATCGCAAGTTGAGTTGTTAAATTTGTGTTAGTTGTTTTAGACGCTCCATATACATAATAGTTACCTGTTACCTCACAAGTTAATCCCCATTTACCATCCAATAGTGATGCACTATCATTTAACCGTATTTTGGCTGTGATGGTTGATGGAATAATATCTGCAGACTTACCATAATCAAATTCCCCACCTGCATTTATAATAAGTCCGCCGCGCACACTTAATTCAGAATTAACTAACCTACTTGCTTTCAGTACACCAGATATATTAATAGCGGTGGAGGTGTCATCTCCTGCTACATAAGTTCCATCAACAGTAATTGTATCACCAGTTAATACATAAACTTTATCACCAAGCACCGGAACCACACCACCATTCCAAGAAGTAGTAGCCGACCAAAGTCCTCCGGCTGTTCCATTTGAATTAATAGTTGCCATTTATATTGACGCCATTGTATCTTTAAGTTTTGCAACCAATACCAGTGTATTTTCAATTGACTGTATGGTTACTTCTGCTGCGGCATAATCGCCCTGTAACACCATCAATTGATTTTGAAGGTCTGATATTTGTATTTCTAAATCACTAATCTGTACACCAATCGTCGCATCTAAATCCGCTCGTGCTGCATCTATCATTCCGGCAAGGTCTGTTAGTGGTATAGTAAACTGTGATTCAATGTTTGCTAATTGTGTTTTTACATCTATTAATGTTGCCATTTATGCTACCGTCCAAGAAGTTATTTTGTTTGATGTTCTATTAAAGGTGAATGTTCTTGTTCCATCACCTACCGTTATTATTCTGTTATTTATGTCTCTTGTGATTGTAAGTGTCCGCCCGCCAGTCTTCGCTATTTGTGACACAAGATTGGATGTTCTGGTGATTGTTCCACTAAGTGTCTTGACGAAGTCGGTACCGATTATATCACCAGTCGCTGTGTCACCAGCTTTATTTAAATATTGTACGGGTGATGGTGATGGTGATCCTCCCACACAATACTCTATTGGTATATTGTCTTGTGTTCCATCTTCTTTAAAGAACGGAAAACATGTGGGTATTGTAGAAGTGCTGCCAACTTGTGGCTCCCACAAGTTGGCTATTTGATTATATGTTAGTACATATCCATCCGTTGGAATTGTGCCTGAAACATCATCTAATTGTGCTAGTTCACCACCACGAATTCTAAAATGTGTATCATTTGCTACTTGAATAGCTTCAACGCTTTGATTAATAGTTAACGGTGTTGCTCCATCTAATGGGTCTAATACAATTATTTCATTAGCTTGAATAGCAACAATCAAATCTGTAGATATAGCAATATCCTTCGATGCTTCTTCTGCAAGACTGACATCTTCGCCAATTTCTAAGCGAATTCCAATATCGTCAATTTCGACGGGTGCCCCTGCTATGTTGCGGATTGTAAAACTCATACACTAATTTCCTATATGTGTTATATTTATACAAGCAAAAAAAAGGGGACAGCTGTCCCCTTTTTTTTGCTATGGGTTATATTAACCTCTCCATTTAAGCCATACAGTAACCACGGTATCTTCAATCTTACCACCAGTGCCACCGCGTAAGCGAAGCTTCTGTCCCTGAAGGACATCAATGTTAAGGGTAGCATCTACAAACTGGTCTTCGCCTGCTATGCCAGCAAAGGTTCCAATTGTACTATTTAATGCACCATCAATATACAATAATATAGGTTTAGTATTTCCTTTATTATCTGCCGTATGGGCTGTTACTTTAACAATAGTTGCGTTGAGTGGTAATATATAACCAGATTTTGCATCAACTGCGGCGCCAATCTGGAACCAGTCATTATTGTTGATTCTATTTTCTGACCATGTTACAGAAGTATCACCAACCGAAAGAATTTTATTAGCGCGGGTTGTATCTACCAGCGTTAATACTTCTTGAGTGTTGATTGTAGTAACAGCAAGACCACCAAAACCAAGCATCGTAGAAACACCAGTCGCAATTTCTTGGCCGGTAAATGCTTCGTTGGCTGTGCCAGAGGCATTATATGCAATAACTTTATCTGTTGCGGCAAGATTTTCGGCTGCTAAGGCGTTTCCATTGATGTCTAAACCAACCGTAGGGTTGCCTGCTACACCATCAGCATTTGCAACCACAAGACCATCTAATGCACCGGCGGCATCAACCGCAATCGAAGCCGTTGAATAGTTACCTGCGCCATCACCAACCAACAAGCCCGTAAGTGCACCAACACCATCTACAATACCCAAATCGGTAATCATATCTTGGAAAGAATATGTTACTGTATTAAGACCTTCACCTACTGCGATAATATCAATAAGGTCAACAGTTCCAACACCGCCGACCAAATCTGGCAAATCAAACGCAAAAGTAACTGTGTCTGGTGCACTATCAGTAGCAACAGTAGCAATACCACCATTGATTGCACCCAAGAATGCTAATGTGTCGGTTGAGCTACCAGCTGTAGCAGAACCAGTATCACCTTGAATTGTAGTATATGCATTACCAAGACCACCAAGGATTGCGGATACGCCATCTGCTAATTGTTGTCCAGAAACCTTAACGTTACCCGTGCCATCAAACATCAACAATTCGTCAGTTGATGCCATGATATTACTTGAAAGTGTCAGTCCTGTAACATTTACTCCAATTGTAGGATTTCCTAATACACCATCACCATTAGTAATGGTTGTACCTTCTTCGCCCAATGTCGCAGAAGCCGTTATTGTTCTGGATGCATATGTATCATCCGCAGTACGAGTTAATATACCATTGGCTGTAATATTATATGGAACGTTTAATCCATTAAAGAAATCTGCAACGGTTGCTTTATTATGCGTACCAGTACCACCAGCATCAAATACCATTTCTGCAAGTAATGATGGAGTGCCGCCAGTAGGAAGGTTAGTAATATCTAATTGTATATCACCACCAGTTATTAATACACCATCAGAGGCTGTCAAGTTTGTATCAGTGAAGATACCTAAATCTGCAATAATACTGTCAAATGAACGTTTCTTTGTTGAATTGTCGGTTACATCATTAAAGGCAATTTCGTCTGTACCAACAGCCGCAATTCCAGTTAAATTATTAACATCCAAGAAGAATTCAGAACCATTTAACCCTAAACCCGCGCCTGCGGTAAATGAACCAGAACCAGCAAACTGTGTCCAGTTAATAGGGTCAGTGTTAAGTGTTAGAACACCCGAGCCTGTAACAATCCAGCTCGTATTTGCATTAACCGTACCAGTTTCTACAAACGCCAAGTTACCAGAGGAAACTTCATTGGCGGGGGTGCCGTCATGATCTGGTGCGCGCTCAATATCGAAGCTGACTGGGCTTGTGCTAATTGCCGTAATAACATAGATACCATTTTGTTTAGCATCCGTTTGGTCTTTAACAATTATACGGTCATTAAGGTGAACCGTCAGACCATCGATTGTTGTTGTTGGTATTCCTGTTATCGCACCAGTACCACCAGTACCACCAGTGGCATTATATATACCACCAATATCGCCGCCAGCTGGTGTGGTAGCGTGATGTACCGAATCTTTAATATCTGTGCCTTGGGCAACGCTATCTACATAAGATTTGTTTGCTGCGTCTGTACCATTTACTGGTGCATCGGTTATAGTCAACACTGCGCCTGCGGCAACGACTAAGGCAGCGGCGGCGGCAATATTTAAAGTACCAGAATCTAATGTGTCGCCTGTATTTCGTAAGAAATTATCATCAACCGAAATATCCATTTTATTTGTTGCAACATTATATGTAAATGTTAAATCAGTTTGAACACCACCACCAACTACATTACCAGTAGTATCTTCGAGGAATGGGACGAAAAGGGAGGTGTCTGTAGCACCATTGACCATGGTGTGACTACCTGCACCATCGCCTTGTAATATATAAAACTCGCCAAGTGTGTGACCAGTTGCATCAGTAACGTCACTTAAATCACCAAGAGCAATATTACCCCCTAATACGGAAGGTGTAACAACAGCAAAACTTCCGGTACCGCCAATTTGTAACACATCACCAATGGCTGCGCCTGTGGTATCTACATCATCTAAATCATTTATTACGGCGCCACGAATACCCCAATTCGGGTCATTGTGAACCTGTATTACGGTTATACTATCAGATTGTGACAGTTGGGTTACTCCGTCCTTTGGGTTAATAACAATAAGATTGCCTGCATTTACTTCTGTATTTAAATCCCCACCAGTTTGACCAGATGCTTGCACATCTTGTGCAGCCTCATCCAACATATCATAGTTGGCACCGGCTGCTATTTCTAAACCCAAGTCATTAAGTGCTATCGCACCAGCTGTCAAATTTCTAACTATAAAACTCATTTATCCTCTCCATTTTAATACTAATTTTATTACGGTATCTTCGATTTTTCCTGAATTGCCATCCTTGGCTCTTAACCGTAAAGAGTCGGCTTGGTTGAAATCGATATCTATGGTTGTATTTATGAAAGTATCCAAAGTTGGACCTATTAATGAGGCGATTGAACCCACATCAACATTGTTGATATAAAGATGTATATTTTTATCATTATTTCGTACATTTTCGCATTGGGCGGATACTGATACTATCGTTCCGTCGAATGCCGCAATGTATGCAGTGTCGGCATTATTTGCGGTACCAATTTGAATCCAATCATTATTTATTAGATTGTTTTCAGAATACACAATGGGCAATTCTGCGACCGATAAGATTTTATTGGCGCGGGTCGTATCTTCTAATGTGAGCTTGGGCTGTCCATTTATTATAGTAATAGACATTCCGGGTATCGTAGAGCCACTGCCGCCGCCCGTTGTAGGTCTTGTTAAAACAAACGCCATATTAAATTAACTTAGTTTAGCCACGTATTCCGCGAAATTCACGAAGCAACATCTTAACCAATTTTCTTGTTAATGGTGTTGTAATGTTCACTATACGCGCTTCAAAATTTGATGCTTCTCTAAGTGGTATGTTGACTGTAGCTGGATTACCGTCAACTTCCAATTCATATTCTTGATATTTTATACCTTCTGCCAACGCTGAAGCGTTGGCTGGGTCTTCATTGAGTTTTTTGTTTAATTGATTTAATAGCGGTACACTGCTCATATTATTTGTCCTTGTGGTGTTTTCTTATATTTATCACTTGAAATATTTAGTTATAAATAGATAAGATACCAATTATATTAAGGAAATTCCACAAATGGCGCAGATTGAGATTAATAGTTTATATACCACAGGCGGCATCCCTACGAGTGGATTAAATCCAACCATACGTATATGGGAGGTTAATGGCGCCATCCAAACATTAATTATTGGTTTTACTACTGGAACTGGTAGTAATATAGATGGTCTGATGGTAGAAATTTTTGATTCTGGGTCACCACCAGTTAGTGATGGATTCTATACTTTCATATTTGCTGACGTTGAAGGTTATGACCCTACTAAAAAGTACCTCATAAGGACAGATGGTGGGGTTTCGCTGGCAGATGCCGATAGGTATCAAACTGCTGCGATAGACCCAATAGAAGAAAATATAATCAATGGGGTTTGGGATGAAGAGCTTGCACCGGACCATCTTGGAACTGGAACAGCAGGATTAACACTTTCACAAATAAAGGCAGATACAACTTCGCTTGCGCTAAATTTAACTGCCGTTGAAGACCTAGTATCATTATTACTTAAATATGATACAAATAGAACCAAGGTTGACGATGTTGCTAAAACTTTAACTATATATGATGACGATTGTACCACGGTTCTTCGTGTATTCCAACTTCTTGACCAGACCGGCACACCATCCACTGATTCTGTATGCGAAAGAAAACCTATATCTTCTAGTGATGGTAAACCAGTATGTCCATAGGAATAGCAGGACAAAAAATTATAACTGGTGGTTTGGGTGTTAATCATCGTGCATGTGATGGTATAATAACAACGCACTTTTCGCTTTATTGTAAAGATATTATAATACCACCAGAACGGCCGCCGACTGGTGGTGGTGGTCCGTATCCAGGAAGGGCTTGGAACAAATTCGACAGTGCTTGGGACATATTCAAACCAGTTAATGATAACTACGACCCAGCAAAAGCTTATAAACAAAAGAAGGTTGTCGAATTTAAAATGAAGTTCAACGGTAAAACCATTGAACGTACATACCTAATCCCATTAAACCGGGCTAATATGGTTGTTAAAGTTATTCATATTATGAATGCTAGTGCGAAACATTATAAACTTGCGGTAAGTTCTGTGCACAGAGTACTCCGTGGAATTGGTGTTAATATTACCAATTTTAGAAAGAGGAAATAAATATAGTAATGGAAAATGTAATGGAAAAACCAGTAAACATATCTAACGATAAATTAAATGTATTAGAATTCGATATTGAGATAACTGGTGTTGATGAAACAGACATGGAAGTTAGGTTTGTAATTGAAAGCGATGATATGGATTTAGGTTTTAATTCTAAAAAAATATCACAAAAAACATGGGTGGTTGAAATTCCTGCCATGAAAATTTTGGATGGAGCATCATACCCTTATCATATTAGTGTTGTTGTTGATGGGTATGCGTTTAAGGGAATAACTGGGAATGTTAATATTCTTAATTCTGATAACATTAAAGCATCAGGTGTAAAAAATACATCAACGAGTGGCGCAGACGACAAGAAACCTACAGTGAAGAAAACTGGTAAGAAGGCAACCAAAGCTAAACGAAAATTATCTAGTAAACCTACACCACTCAATGTCAAAAATACAGAAGAAATTCTTAATGATATGCTACCAGAGAAGGGTAAAACAAGCAAACCAGATTCTGGTTTAGATGCTAGTATAGTTAAAACTATCGAAAAAGCCAGAAAAGAAACCAGCAAGAAAAGGGCTGATAACAAAATGGCTATCACCAAGAATAAGGAAGTACTTGATGATGATATAGATAAAATTATCAAAAAGGCAGAAGCGGAAGTTAAGAGTAAAGTTACCAAAAAAGACAAAATTGAAACAAAAGAAGATACTTCTACTATTGTACCAAAAGCAGACAACAAAACTGTAGTGTTGGAAGAAGAAAAATCAACTAATGGAACAACATTCTCTGCCAAAAAAGCTGCGCGCGATATGATTAAATCCGTTACTGGTATTGGTAAAAAGAAGGTAGCTGGAAGTCCACTCAGGGAAGCTAAAGAGAAGAAGAAAGCAGAAAAAGTTAAAGAGATTATTTCGGCTGAGGCAATTGTGAACGAAAAAGCACCAGCACAAACAGAGGTTGGTGGCAAGAAGATAATCCGTGGTAAGTCTATCGTGGAAGTTGATTCTGAAAAAGAAAATAAAATTAAGGAAGTATTAAAAGATGATGAAAATAATAGGGTTGTTACTACTACACCTATAAACAAAACGATACATTAAGTAACCATCTTCGCTTGTTTTAAGGCTTCTACCGTCTGCAATAAATGTTTACATAAACCAGGGACACGTTTAATATTTGACGGTCCTCTTGTAGAACCCGGCACCTTCTTATAAGGTGGTGGTGCCCGACCAGCCAAGCTAGTATCCTTTGCGTTGTATGATTTGAACCTATAAAAGAAATCCAAACAATTACAATTAACACGGGCTGTATTTTCAGCTAAGTTGATTGGTTGTATGTTATATTCTTTACTATCTTTCGCAGTAAATGTAATATTAGAATCAGTACTTTTGTCTTCATATACAACATTATTAAAAATTATCGCGGTGGTATAATCAGCTTCGTTTTTATTTACAGTTGCTTGATGATTTGGTGGTGAATGTACAATGGCATTAACGTTTAAATTTTTTGTACCCACATACGGCAAATACACCATTTCCTTAACGGTAAGTGGTTGTGTTGCGTATTGGCGTTTTGTTGTAGTTGGTTGAAAGCCCTGTATATT
>VAPL011187300.1_pt1 | contig 18582 bp, 14 predicted proteins | sample 3395061 | NCBI WGS metagenome assembly VAPL01 (sample SAMN08290444, study PRJNA428436) | hydrothermal vent metagenome | isolation source: Deep-sea hydrothermal vent chimney 2 | place: Pacific Ocean: Juan De Fuca Ridge | depth 2182 m m | reverse complement strand
TGACTAATCACTGCTTGCGAATGCGTCCATAAAAAAAACCGTCCATGCCTTGTGTGCCTGACAGAATCTGGCTACCCGGAGTAACCTGTTGAACATCGACCACGTCATTTAACTGTTCAATCGGCCATTCATCAGCATCGTTATAGGTATTTAAAAACCAGGCGATTTGTTCTGTGTTTTCTTCTGGTAAAACAGAACATGTGGTATAAAGCATGATTCCACCAGGAGCAGTGATTTTCCATCCAGCTTCAAGTAACTCACGTTGGCGTTTAACCAAAGCGGCAATATCACTGGCTTGACGCAATAGCTTGATATCTGGATGACGACGGATAACGCCTGTACCTGAACAAGGCACATCAAGCATCACTCGATCAAATAATACACCATCCCACCAGCTTTCCAGATCTGTTGCATCCGCGCATTTAAGCGTCATTGACACATCACAACGCCGGGCATTGCTTGTGATCATCTTAACCCGCTCCGAGTCAATATCAATCGCCACCAATTCGCCTAATTCGGGACACAACTCCAACACATGAATTGCCTTGCCACCCGGAGCTGCGCATAAATCAGCGACTCTTTGCCCATTGTTAACATCCAGAAAATGAGCGACCAGCTGAGCTGCAGTATCTTGTACATACACTGCACCTTGTTCAAAATCGGGCAATACGGCAACATCAACTGGTTTATCCAATACAATGCCATCCACGGATACGGATGACCGTTGTCCTGCAATACCAACCTGTTCCAGCTTGTTGAGATAATTGTCTCGATCAACTTTGAGCCGATTGACCCGCAACACCATCGGTGGCAGTTGATTGTTATTGAGTAACAGTGTTTCAGCTCGTGACTGCCAGCTGCGTTGAAAGGCATCAACCATCCAGGCTGGATGCGCTGTTTTTGTGAGTAAATTCTGATCTGCTTGTTGCTCGAGTTGATCCTGTTGACGCTGAAAGTTGCGTAGCACTCCATTAATCAAGCCTTTCGCCCAGAACTTGTTACCTACCCCATCCACTGTTGCAGAAACTGCAGCGTGCGGCGCAACACGCATATACGCCAACTGGTATAAACCCACCAGTGTGAGCATTTTGATAAAATGTTCTTTGTTACGAATTGGTTTGGTCAATAAATGATCAAGCATAAAATCAAGCCGGTAATACCAGCGCAATGTGCCAAAACTCAATGCTTTGACGAAGCTTAGGTTTTCGGTTGACAAGTTGGTTGATAGAGACTGATCGAGTGCGTTGGGCAACGACATACCGTGACTGACAACGCCATCAACCACGTGGGCAGCAAGTTCACGCGTATTCACAGCCATCGCTTAGGAATGAACATTAAATAACCAGGACATGATGGCGCAGTATTTTTATATGCGTTCAAGGTCTGACATCAGAGGCATAACAGGCTATGTAACTGTTGCCAGAACAAAGAAGGCGAGTAAAAAGGCAAGTCAGAATATTCAAGTTATTGTGTTCCATTCCTGATACAAAGAGTCTCTGTAACAGAGTCAAATCGAAAGATAGCGTATTCAGTGCAACTATGAGTAAAGATTAATATCATACCAGTTGAATACCATTGACTTGATGTGCATTCAAAAACTGAGCAGCTGATAAACGTTTTCCACCTGGCAACTGTACTTCTAAAAGATCAAGCATCCCATCGCCAGTGACGACCTGAAACTGCTTACGCCCACCAGAAATCACTTGGCCTGGTTGCAACCCTGAATTTTTTTCTACAGCTTGAGTGATTGGCTGTGCTTGCCAGATTTTAAGAATTTGGTTATTTAACACAGTGTTCGCAACAGGCCATGGATTAAGACCTCGGATTTGACGCGCCAGTATTTGAGCTGGTTGATGCCAATCCAGCCTGGCTTCTTCCTTATTGATTTTTTTAGCATAGGTGGCATGTGATTCATCCTGAACTTGAGCCTGAATTGTGTCAGATTCTATCGTGGCAATCACTGACATCAAGGCTTCAGCGCCGATTTCTGCTAATTGCTCAAAAAGCTCGGCTGATGTTTGTTGCTGTATCGGAATTGAACGTTGCAGCAAAATTGGACCAGTATCCAACGTTGCCTGCATACGCATAATGGTGACACCAGTTTGTTGATCACCACTGATGATAGCGCGATGAATCGGGGCAGCCCCACGCCATCGAGGCAACAAAGAGGCATGTATGTTAATGCATTCTTTAACTGGAATTTCTAGTACTTGATTCGGCAATATCAACCCATAAGCTACCACAACCATCACATCCGGTCGCAAATCTCGCAGTTGCTGAATAGCGTCTTCTTCGCGCAGTGAAACGGGTTGATAAACCGGAATTCCGCATTGTTCTGCAACATTTTTCACAGCGCTTGCTGTTAACTTACGCCCTCTACCAGACGGTCGATCTGGCTGGGTATAAACAGCAACCAGCTGATGATTCGATGCCACTAAAGCATTCAGTGCAGGAACAGAAAAATCAGGTGTTCCCGCAAAAACAATACGCATTGGTTATAACCTTCTGTATGCTATTAACGGCTTAGCAACCATACCTTTCGCAAAAAATGGTGTACTACCAATTAGGGTATTCTTATACGCGGAAGGTCTATAAATCATCGACAAACCACAATTAACGCACAACAGCAGAACTCTTTGAAGAGTTGTTTTTAGCAGAAAAACGCTGCTGCTTTTCCAGTTTTTTCTTGATACGCTGCTGCTTGAAAATCGACAGATAATCAACAAAAACCTTGCCCTCGAGATGATCGATCTCGTGTTGTATACAAGTTGCCAACAAATCGTCAGCATCCATTTCAAACGGCAACCCATCCTTACCAAGTGCACGTATGGTAACCTTTTCCGGTCGTTCAACCATTTCAAAAATACCCGGAACGGACAAACAACCTTCCTCGCTTTCAGCCAATCCTTCTGTTACAAGTATTTCTGGATTAATCAAACACAGAGGCGAGTTTTTTTCATCACTGACATCAATCACCAGAATGCGTTTGTGAATATTCACCTGTGTTGCTGCCAGACCCACACCTGGCGCGTCATACATGGTTTCAAAAAGATCATCCACAATACGACGGATGGAGTCATCGACACGATCAACGATCACAGCTTTCTTACGCAAACGCGGGTCTGGATACTCAAGTATGTGTAAAATCGCCATTTTAAATGTCCTGTTGCTATTATACTCTCCGCACATGAAAATTTAGCATTCATGACGCACACTTTTTCGCGGATAGTTGCGTTGGAAACCCTTGCTGTAAAATGGCTACAGCCAAGGTTTTCCGCCTTACTCTCCACAAAAAATCACTCACCCTAAATGCTAAATTTTCATATGCGAAGAGTATAAATCTCCCTACTCATCTGGCATTTTATCCGAAATCATCTAGACTTTGGAAGAAGTCCTGCAAATAGTTTTCATTTGAGGTCTTTTTGTATTATTCCAGATTATCCCAAGGATACTTGACCATGAAGCTAAAAAGCATAGCAATTGTGTTTGCTTTAACAATATTAAGTTCAGCATTTGCAGGACAAGACGGTAGCATTGTTCTTGCCCCAGACCACCCAGACCAGTATGTGGTTAAAAAAGGCGATACCCTGTGGGATATTGCAGAAACATTCTTGCGCGATCCTTGGCGCTGGAAAAGTATTTGGCAAGGCAATCAGCAAATTGATAATCCTGATCTGATCTACCCTGGCAATGTGATTTACTTATCAGAAAAAAATGGTCGACCTGTTTTATCGATGCGTAATACCAACCAGAAAGGTATCAGCCTTTCTGCAACGGGCCCAGAGGGCTCACTGGTCAAGGTAACGCCAACCATACGCCACGGTGATTTATCGGCACCGATACCAACCATACCGATGTCTGTCATTCGTCCATTTCTGTCCAAACCACGTGTCATCAGCTCCGGCACTTTAGATGACGCACCTTATGTTATCAGTTTTCAGGATGGTCATTTGTTAGGAGGCAGCGACAGCATTGTTTATGTTCGTAATCTGAAAAATGCAAAAAACATTGACTTCGACATTGTGCGCAAAGGCAAACCTTATCGAAAACATAATACCGACAAAATACTTGGTTATGAAGCATTGTATGTTGGCAAAGCCATATTAGAACACACCGGTGATCCAGCTACTTTTAAATTGTTATCAGCTGAAAGAGATGCTCGGGTTGGAGATCGGTTGATTGCTAGCGGATCAGAAAAAGGTGTTTTTGGCATTCAACCTCATGTCCCTAAGACAGCTATTCGCGGATCGATTATTCAGGTTGTCGATGGTGTCACTCAGATTGGTCAACATAATATCATTGTGATCGACCTAGGCGACAAGGATGGCATCGAGGCGGGTCATGTGCTAAGCATCTATCAGTCCAGTGACATTATCCGTGATCGAGTCAACACTGATGCTGGCGAGCTAGTTAAGCTTCCAGAAGAAAAAGCTGGATTACTGATGATCTTCCGTACTTTCGATCATGTCAGTTTTGGTCTGGTGATGGATGCAACACGCGCTCTTCACATCAATGACAGTGTCCGGACTCCACCATTGTACTGATAGACTCTTCGTACATGAAAATTTAACATATTGTGTGCGTGATATTTTGTGGAGAGTAAGGCGGGGAATCTTAGCTGTAGTCACTCTACAGCAAGGTTTCCCAATGCAACTATCCGCACCAAATTTACACAAAAACCGTGCGTACACAAGATGCTAAATTTTCATGTGCGGAGAGTATTATACAATGCCAGCCGCTGATGAACTCAATAGCTGGCTTGCCCTGATTCGATGCCCTGCTTCAGGGGGTATCAGGTTCAAACAAGCGCTTGAGTATGCTGGATCAGCTCAAGCGCTACTTGAATTTTCTACCGCTCAATTAAAACCTTTTAATTTAAGCCAGACCGCACTTGACTATTTAAGTCATCCAGACTGGTCAGCAATCAATCAGGATTTGCAATGGTTGAATGGCGACGGTCATTTCCTGATTACCAAACAAGACTCGCGCTACCCACAACTCTTAAAAGAAATTCCGGATGCTCCAATTGCACTGTTCGTCGCCGGAAATCCAGATGTTCTTGATTTACCACAAATTGCCATCATCGGCAGTCGCAATCCCTCACCGGCTGGAATAACCACAGCACGCGCATTCGCAAAAGCGCTCGCACAACCAGGACTAGCTATTACCAGTGGTCTGGCGATGGGGATTGATGAAATGGGTCATCGCGGAGCTTTAGACGTTGATGGAATCACAATTGCAGTCACTGCAACCGGACTGGATCAGGTTTATCCGGCAAAACACCTGGCATTAGCCAAGGCAATTACCGAGAAAGGCGCACTCGTCTCCGAGTTTCCAATCAACACACCGCCAAAACGCTATCATTTTCCAAAACGCAACCGCATTATTGCAGGTTTAAGCCTTGGTACATTAGTGGTTGAAGCTGCCAGCCAAAGTGGTTCGCTGATCACTGCCCGCCTGGCGACTGAATACGGACGCGAAATTTTCGCAATTCCAGGCTCCATCCATAGTCCATTGGCTCGAGGTTGCAATGATTTAATCAAACAAGGTGCAAAACTAGTTGAGACCGCACATGATATCGCCGAAGAATTTTCACACTATCAATTACCAGTTACCGCAATACCTGAACAAAGCAATATTGACCTGGCCGAAGACCAACAAATGTTATTGAAACTGGTCGATTACTCCCCAACAACAATCGACATGTTGGTTGAACGTTCTGGACTACGAGCTGAAGCAATCGCATCAACACTACTCATCCTCGAACTCAACAACCAGGTTACATCCAGCAGTGGTGGAATCTATACTCGTTGTGGATAACTAATACTGATCTGGATGAGAGTATGGACTCTGCGCATATGAAATTTCAACATCTGGTGCATAGCACATTTCCGCAGATGGCAGTGTTGGCAGACCATACTGTAGTGAGCTATGCAACTGTTTCTGCAACGCAGAAGGCGAACAAAAAGACAAGTCAGTTGCCTTAGTCGGCCCTTCATGACACTAATCGCACAACATGCCTACCAGAATTTGTGTGATCAACAATGACTCTTTAAAAAAGTTGAATGTAATTCAGCGTAATCAGGAACTGCTTGGATTGCCCTCTATTTTGTCCAAGAGCAAGGCGAAAGCGCGGAGTTTACAGGTGTAAATGAGCACTTTCAACGAAGCTATTGGGCAAGATAGAGGGTAAGCTGAGTAGTTACAGTTGAATTAGTGAAAACAACCCATATATATTCAACATCAAACAGTGATATTCAGCCACAACAGTTCATTGATAAATTTGATGTTTAGGTCAATACACTGTATGTTGCGCAGAGTTATACACTGCACATATGAGAATTTAGCATTCTATGTACGTGGTATTTTGTGGAGAGTAAGACAGGAAATCTTAGCTGTAGTCATCCTACCACACGCTTTTCCAATGCTAGTATCCACAAAAAAGTGTATGCACAGAATGCTATATTGTCATGTGCAAAGAGCATAAATGCATCGTTCGGATTAAAAACCCATCGAATTCACAGCAAACATCTGCTATCTTGTTGTTAAACATCGTTACCAACTACCGCCAGTAGCGGATATTATTTCATTCTCGTTCACAAGTAAATAATCAATAATAACTAGAAGTTTCTACATCACAGGATCAGTACATATGCTCGAAATACTTCTTTATTTGTTCGAGAATTATCTTGGCACCGAACAAGAGCTGGTTTCAGATCCAGATACAGTTCGTGTTGAATTACTGGAAGCTGGTTTTCCTCCCCCAGAAGTATCCAAGGCCTTTGCATGGCTGGAACCACTGGCTGAAGAAAACGTACTACTCTCTGGTACTCCTTCACAGCGTATTTTCGCACCCCAGGAAATGGAACGCATTGATGTCGAGTGTCGTGGACTGATTATCCATCTCGAACAATCAGGTATTCTCTCCCCAAATAGTCGGGAACTGGTGATCGATCGTTTACTCGCTTTGGATGAGACGATCCTAACACTCGAAAATCTTAAATGGGTCGTGCTAATGGTGTTGTTTAGCCAACCAGAAGAAGAACTCGCATTTGCCCAAATGGAAAATCTGATCTACGATAACTGGACGGCAACACGACACTAAGGACTGAGGATTTAATAAAACACGGATCTATAGCGCAAAATTTTTGTTTCAGATCAGATGAACTCAAAAGGCGAATAGTTATTCTATAGTAACGATTTGAATTCATCTGATCTGAGATAAAAAGGCTAGTTAGAGTGTGTATTTTATTAAATCCTTCAGTCCTAAAAACCTAACAGCATCGTTATTTGCTATTGGGCAGACATTTTTTAGCCTTTTAGGAACGTACGAGAAATAACTTGCACATTCCTTAGGAACGTGCACGGAATAACTTCGACTACTGGCGTAGGACTTTTGTTTGTCTTCAAGGCGCAGAAATAGGCGCATAGTGAGCTATGTAACTGTTTCTGCAACGCAGAAGACAGACAAAAAGACAAGTCAGTTGTCGAAGTTATTTCGTGCACATTCCTTAATTAGAGAAGTGTCAAACACTTGATCTAATTCACCTGTTGTGGATTCACACACAGAGTCTGTTATAAATCACATTTCACATAGAATAGGAACCAGCATTCCGATGGCCTACAATCTCGTTATCGTAGAATCACCAGCCAAGGCAAAAACCATAGAAAAATATCTGGGTAAGGATTTTCATGTGCTTGCCTCCTATGGTCATGTGCGCGATCTGGTTCCCAAAGAAGGTGCGGTTGATACAAATCATGATTTCGCCATGAAGTACGAAATCATTGACCGCAACCAGAAACACGTTCAAGCCATCACTAAAGCAACCAAGCAAGCTGATACCCTGTATCTTGCAACTGATCCAGATCGCGAGGGTGAAGCAATTGCATGGCATGTCCACGAATTGCTCAAACAAAAAAAAGTCCTCAAGAAAAAACCTGTATTTCGCGTGGTGTTCCATGAAATAACCAAACGCGCGATTACCGAAGCAATCAATAATCCCAGCGAATTATCGTACGATATGATCAACGCCCAGCAAGCGCGGCGAGCATTGGATTACCTGGTAGGCTTTAATTTATCGCCATTATTGTGGAAGAAAATTAGACGCGGATTATCAGCGGGTCGTGTGCAAAGCCCAGCACTGAGGATGATTGTTGAGCGTGAAATTGAAATAGAAAATTTCAAACCGCGCGAATATTGGTCAGTCACTGCGCTGGCAGAAACGGATGCTCAGCCGGTAAAAGCCAGATTAACTTATTTTGAAGGTGATAAAATAGAGCAGTTCACCATCACCGATGAAGAACGCGCTACTTTAGTTCGCAAAACATTATTAGATAAGGCTGGTGGTCAGCTGGAAGTTAGTAATGTTGAGAAAAAACAACGCAAGCGTAACCCTGCCGCACCGTTTATCACCTCTACATTGCAACAGGAAGCGATCCGTAAATTAGGCTTCACCGCACGTAAAGCCATGATGGTTGCCCAACAGTTGTATGAAGGTATTGACCTTGGTGGCGAATCTGTCGGTTTAATTACTTATATGCGTACCGATTCAATTCATCTTGCAGATGAAGCGGTTGCTGATATTCGTAAACTCATCAGTCTCCGCTATGGCGATGACAATGTGCCAGACAAACCACGTGTATTCAAAACCAAGTCAAAAAATGCACAAGAAGCACACGAAGCGATTCGTCCAACATCTGCACTGAAGATTCCAGATGAAATCAAAAAACATTTAACCACCGACCAGCTCAAACTCTATTCGCTAATCTGGAAACGCACCATTGCCAGTCAGATGATCTCTGCCACCTTGCATACGGTTGCCGTTGATTTAATGGCTGGCGACAAAAGTAACATGTTCAGAGCAACCGGCTCAACAATCGCCATTCCCGGTTTTATGGCTGTCTATCAAGAAGGCAAAGATGATACTAAACAAGACAGTGGCGACGAATCGTTACTGCCACCAATGAAACAAGGTGACAAACTTGATTTGCAGACAATCGATGCATTACAGCATTTTACCGAACCACCACCACGTTATTCTGAAGCAACGTTAGTCAAAACACTGGAAGAATACGGAATTGGACGTCCTTCGACTTACGCCTCAATTATTTCAACATTACAGAATCGTGATTATGCGCGACTGGAAACCAAGCGTTTCCATCCAACTGATGTGGGGCGTATCGTCAATAAATTCCTGACTGAACATTTCAACAATTACGTCGATTACGATTTTACGGCAAATCTGGAAGATCAACTGGATGCTGTGTCGCGTGGAGAAAAAGAATGGATTCCATTAATGGCCGATTTCTGGAAACCTTTTAAATCACTGATTGACGAAAAAGATAAATCCGTTGAACGCAAAGATGTTACCCAGGAAGCGCTTGATGAGGAATGTCCAGAATGTGGCAAACCGTTATCAATTCGTTTGGGTCGCAATGGACGATTTATCGGTTGTACTGATTTCCCAACCTGTAAATATACCCGTAACCTGGAAGATGATGGCGAACAAGAAGAACCTGACGTTGTAGAAGGTCGTCAATGCCCTAAATGCAAATCAGACCTGGTGATTAAACGTGGACGCTATGGGAAATTTATTGGCTGTAGCGGCTACCCTGATTGCAAACATATCGAGCCTTTGGAGAAGCCCGAAGATACTGGCGTACAATGCCCGGAGTGTCAATCTGCCAGCATCATGAAACGCAAATCCAGAAATGGTAAAATTTTCTACTCTTGTTCAGCATACCCAAAATGTAAATATGCTCTTTGGAATCAACCACTCAAGGAGGCCTGCCCTGAGTGCAACTGGCCAATACTCAGCATCAAAACCACCAAAAGAAGCGGCACTGAAGTGGTGTGTCCTCAAAAAGAATGCAAATACAAGCGTCCCCATGAGGAACAACCAGAATAAGCTTAATGATTTGTAACTACTCAGCTTACGCTGAGTAGTTACCTGATTTTTTCAATTGATTGAATATCGACAATGCGAAAACTGTCGCACTTCAAACTACAACAAATCGATGAACATCTTCGGGCAGGTGGATTACTCGCCTACCCGACCGAAGCAGTTTATGGACTGGGTTGTGATCCAAATAATGAAACAGCTGTGGCTTCTCTGCTCGCCTTAAAAGCACGCAGTCCATCAAAAGGGCTAATATTAATCGCTTCCGATCTGCAGCAACTCACCCCATACCTCAAACCGTTAAACACCAGCATCACCGAAAAACTCAACAAAACATGGCCTGGACCAGTCACCTGGCTGCTACCTGCTAATAAAACAACACCAAAATGGCTGACTGGTAATCACTCCACACTCGCATGTCGAGTGACTAATCACCCACTGGTTAAGCAATTGTGTAGCGCATACCATGGAGCACTGGTATCAACCAGCGCCAACCGAACCAACCGTTCACCTTGCCGCACAACTATTCAGGTCAGAAAACAATTTCATTACTCAAATAATCTATACATTGTCACTGGCTCAACGGGTGAACTCAAACAGCCAACCCAGATTTTACATGCTTCAACCAATGCACAATTGCGTTAATCAACGATCAAAAGCATTATTAACCTCATAACACGATATCCTCAGATTATTGATCAATCTGCGTTACACTATGAACTGCTCAGACTGGTTTATTTTCCCCCAGTTATTGGTCAACAATCTTCATACTGATGATACATGCACGGGGAATGCACCTCTTAATCATGCCTGCTGGAACAAAACAAGTCATTACCAATGACATAGACTATTAAATATTGAATCATCCGAAGAAATGTAATGGCTCGTGACTACAAGCACAGAACTTCTCAAAACAAGGCCTCTAAATCGAAGAAGAGTGAGTCCACTGTACCTGTGAGGAAATGGTTGCTGGTTTTAATCATTGTTGCCGCCTTTATTAGTTTCTTGTTATGGCTAAAATCAACAGCAACAACAAGCAATAACAAGCAACAAACGGTTGCGATCAAACCCAAGAAACAAGCAATAAAGTATGATTTTTATAATGTTTTACCTGAACGTGAAGTGGTTATACCTGAATACCAGATTGAAACACAAAAGCGACTGGAGCGTCAGAAGGAAAAACATAATCTTGATAAAAACCAACCGCCTACTTTATATATGATCCAGGCTGGTGCATTCGAGATTTATCGAGAAGCTGATAAACGCAAAGCCCAATTAACGCTATTGGGACAAAATGCATTTATTGAAAAAGTCGTCATGGAAGGCAAGACATGGCATCGGGTTAAAATCGGTTCTTTTAGTTCGCTGAATAAGGCTGATACCATTCGTCAGCAACTCAAAGATCAGAATATTCAATCTGTGATAATGAAGCAAAAGTCTTGAATTGGCCTCTGTATTTCACGTGACCATGTAGGGCATAGATTATCTTACAGCGCGAAAATCCTGCGTTTTTGGTTTTTTCAAATCGACTCTTAAACGTGCATGGAATAACTTGAACAATAATGGCGCAGGATTGTTGTTTCTGACGAAACCATCTCAAGAGGCGCATAGTTGGTCTACGCAACGATTGAGATGGTTTCGTCAGGAGCAAAAAGACCAACCAGAATGTTCAAGTTATTTCATGCACGTTCCTGGAACGTGCATCGGAAATTTCTTGCATCATCGTCTCAATCTGTTGCTTGGCCAACTCATTCATCTCGCGAACAGTTTTGTCTTGTGGATCAATCAATGTTCCAATTTTGACTGTAATATTTCCAGGGATTTTAAGAATGCTGTTGCGGCGCCAAAAATGGCCTGAATTGAGTGCAACTGGTAGCAAGGAGTAACCAGATTGCTTGGCCAGCATGGCTCCTCCCGGTTGATATTTGCAGGTTTTTCCTGGATCAACCCGAGTCCCTTCAGGAAAAATTACAACCCATAAACCTTGTTGCAACCGATTGGTTCCCTGTTCAATCACTTCTTTTAATGCTCTGCGTGCATTACCACGATTAATCGCAATAGGATTGAATGCGTGCATTCCCCAGCCAATAATGGGGATTTTAAGTAGCTCTCGCTTAAGAATAAACGTATTGACAGGCGGAAAATCTTTTTTAAACATCACCACTTCCCAGGCCGATTGATGTTTGCTGTAAATAATTGCATTGGTATCCGGCAAATTTTCACGACCTTCAACGTGATAATTCATCCCACAAATGTATTTTGCAGCATAAACAACATAGTTAGCCCAGCAGCGTGACACAAAATCCCGCTTTTGAATTGGAATTAATAGTGAACAATAAACCACTGGTGCCCAAACCAGTGCAGAAATAAATACGGCGATATAAAACAGGATGGAGCGTACGTAGCTAATGACGATGCTTTGAGTTGACGAGGGCTGTACTTGCTTCATAGAGATTCTCATAAATCGGAATGTTTAACTTTGTGACTTGCTCGACAATTCTCTCACCTTTTCCGCTACGCACCAAGATTGGTTTAGCACCAACTGCAGTAGCAGCTTGTAAATCACGCATCGAATCACCAATCATTGGCAACCCTGAAAGCTCGACACCATAGTCATAAGAAAATTGTTTCATCAACCCTGGTCTGGGTTTACGGCATTGACACTGATCGCCTGGACCATGCGGACAAAAATAAATCGAATCAATCTCACCACCTGCATCGCGAACTGTATCCAGCATTTTGCGATGAACGGCTTGCAGGGTTTGCAGTGTGAACAAACCACGAGCGATACCAGATTGATTGGTGATAACAATTACCCGATAACCGTGTTGATATAGTAATGCAATCGCTTCCAGACTTCCAATGATCGGTCGCCACTCGTTTGGCGATTTAATAAAATCATCAGAATCGTGGTTAATGACCCCATCGCGATCCAGAATAATGTAGCGTGTCATATTGCCTGCATTCTAAAAAAATATTTGTAACTACTCAGCTTACCCGCTATTTTGTTCAATAGCTGTGTTGAAAGTGCTCATTTACACCTGTAAACTCCGCGCTTTCGCCTTGCTCTTGTACATGAGAGGACAATCTGATCAGTTACAAACTACGCTGAGTTGTTACACTATAACTTCTTATTTCTATCAACATGTCATTTCTCTGGGACTCTGGTTAGCACGCTCCTGTATCACGTGTCGCAATTATAGTGTGTATTTTATGCACCAATGATAGAGATCCCTCAGGCTATGAGCAGCCCTCTACCGAGTGCACTGCACTCTGATATTTTTAGCAGACAACAGACTAAAATAAGATAATAATGCTAGCAACAACATTGAAGAGTGGTTAGAAAAAGTAGAGATGATGTATTTCAAATCATGAATATCTGAATCCTTGATAGGACTCAATCCATCATTTCACCATCCTACACTGGCTTGAAGCTCTCTGTGTTGCTGGTGTTCGCACTTCACCTACAACCAACAAATTATCCCGACAACCATATTGTAGAAATAATGATAATAATGCATGAAAACGTCATCTGTAAATTGAAAAAAATTAATCAATTGATTTTTATTCTAATCATATCTACTTCTCTTTTAATAAGCGAAGTCAATGCCGATCAGTGCGGTAACAATGTTTGTAGTAGTGAAGAAACACTAGAAAGTTGTATTAACGACTGTATTGGCTTAATACCTTTACCAAAAATAGCTTCGTTTAATAACAGTAGAATCACGATAGACAATACGTGGCAAATCGTTTTTGATAAAAACCTGAAATATATCGACAACACTATAGACCTTCTTAAAAACACAATTTTCAGCAGTCTTCAGGTTAACTTAAACGCCAATAACAAAGAATCTTTTGTGGCTGACTATCGAAATATATCCGGTCACGAAAATAAAAATATATTTCTACTTTTATCTAGCGATACACTTATCAAGAATTATTTTCTAGAACAACAAAGCGAATTCGGCGACTATTTCAAACAGATTAAAAACAAAGGATTTAATCAAGGATATATGCTTTTTTATTATCATGACAGCATTTACATTCTGGCAACGTCATCTCAGGGAATATATTATGGAATGCAAAGTCTAAGACAACTGATTGAAACTCACACCACTAATCTAAAAGAATTTAACATTGTAGACTGGCCTGATATCGAGTCTCGAACTTTCTTTCATGTCGGCCATGAAAATAAAAGTATTCTCAGAGATCCAACAATAGGATTGCAATTATTAGAAAAAGTCGCTAAGTATAAGATGAATAGTGTTCATTTGTCTTCTGGTTCTATGTTATCTCACATGGATAATATGTTTATTCCCTATGCAGACTATTGTGTGAAGAATTTTATACGTCCAATTCTTGGCCAGGCCTGGCCCGTTGATATTGAAACAGGTGCAGAAGGTCAGTATGTACTGAATGAGCCATTTAAATTTGATGCAAGTGATATTGCCATACCAACGATTGATGGCGATGTGCTAGAAAATGCAGATTTTGAACATGGTGATGTGGGAGCTGCTCCTGATAGCTGGAGAGTTTCAGACAATTCTGAACTCAATGATCAATGGCATCTAACAGATCAAGAACATCATTCTGGCTCTAAGTCTCTAATGCTTGTAAAAACAATAACTAACAATACTGTGCCTATGATCTACCAAAGAAGAGATGTCGTTCCCAGGTCTCATTATTTGGCACGGTTTAGAGTAAAAACTGAAGGCTCCACAGGAAATGGATATTATCAATTTGCTCTAAAAAATGAAGATAGTAACGGTAAAACTTTAAACCTAAGAGAAAACAAATATAAGGCTAAAGACGATGGTCAATGGCACACTGTCGATGTACATCTTTCTAAATATGAAAATGCAAAACGACTAACACTCTGGATACGCCCTAGAAATATTTATGGAATAATTTATATCGATAATGTTGAGCTTATTCGTATGAACAGCAAAACAGCCAATACCTTACTAAAAGGCGAACATATTTTCAAAGTTACAGACCAATCCGGAAGCAAGGTCTATCAACAAGACACAGATTATACTGTTATTAAATCAGGGCCAGATCTTACATCATCGTCTATTCAAGAGCTGACCAATTATCTTACGATTAAAAGAAATCCATCTGGAAATATAGCAGAAAACGAAGACATAACGATTACTTATGATTACATCTTCTATCAGGATAAATCAACCAGACGTAACATTAACCCCTTTGAAAACAAATCATTTGATCACATAAAAATATTCATGTCTAAAATAGCTAACAAGTTTGAAAGTAGTGGGATTTCAAATAATGAGTTCGATGTGTTTTTCATGCAAGATGAGATAAGAGGTTTTAACATGGATTCTCGATCCATAAAAGCAAACAAAGAAAACCATGTGGCTTTGGCTATATTATTCAATAAATTGTACGATATATCGAAACAAGTTTTTGAAAATTCAAACGTATTTATTTGGGGGGATATGATTAATTTACATCGCAATGGTAAAAGCGAAAATCATCAAGCAATTTGGGGGGGCAAACCAGGAGCCACTCATAAGGCTGTTGATTTAGTCAATAAAAACATAATTTTTATCCCATGGGATTATAGCCATAATGGCAATATTGTAAAAAAATCTATCGGTTTCTTTAACAATGCTGGCTTTAAGATTGCAGGTGGGGCGGGTGGAAACATTCCAAATATAAAAGCCTGGACTAATGTGTTAAAAAACAATAACAATTATTTTTACGGACACGCTATCTTTGCACCTGAAATGCCAAAAGAAGAGACCATTATTCCGTTTGCTAATTACTCATGGAATTCCAGTAATACCGTCTCTACCCTCCCAATGAAAGATGCCATCAGTCAGTAGGATAAATTTTGTGTTACAAATTAATGGCCACTCAACTTACCCTCTACTTTTGTCCAACAGCTGCTTTGAAAGCGCTATGTAACTATCTCCCATTTCCTGGCACGGCAACAAAAAGACAGGACAGTTGTCGAAGCTATTTCATGCACGTTCTTTGTACGTGTTAGTAAAACGTAACTACTCAGCGTAATCAGTAACTCAAATTGCCCTCTCATGTACAAGAGCAAGGCGAAAGCGCGGAGTTTACAGGTGTCAAGGAGCATTTTCAGACAGCGATTGGGCACAATAGAAGGTAAGCTGATTAGTTACAGAAAAACACTAATCATGACGCGTATACTCCCCCTCTATGGTGTTGTGAGTCTCAGTAGCGGGTGGTTGTGTTGACACGGTGTTTGGTATTACCAGGTGTTTAAGCACATAGTTGACAATTTTATGGCGAGACGTAGGTATCAGACACAGAAAACCTATTGCATCTGTGATAAATCCTGGCGTGAGTAGTAATGCTCCGCCAACCATTAATATCGGACCTTCTATGAGTTCTTTTGCAGGCAGAGTGCCTTGAGCCATGTTTTGTTGTAAACGTTGCAAAGTCGAGAATCCTTGTTGACGCAGCAACCAGCTACCAATGACCGCTGTTGCTACAACTGAAAAGATTGTTGGAATAACTCCGATGGTAGCTCCAATATGCAATAACATGTATATTTCCAGAATGGGTACAACAAGTAGAAATAGCAGGAAAAGTCTAGGGATTGTCATTTTGGTACCTTGTATTTTGAAATTGATTAAGTGAATCTGTAACTGATCAGATTGCCCTTTTATAAATTAAGGAACGTGCATGAAATTACTTGAACATTCTGGCTGGTTCCCGCCTTCGCGGGAATGACGTTTCTTTTTGCTCCTGACGAAACCATCTCATTCGTTGCGTACACCAACTATGCGCCTCTTGAGATGGTTTCGTCAGAAACAAAAATTCTGCGCCAGCATTGTTCAAGTTATTCCATGCACGTTCCTAAGGAGCGAGAATTTAATACCTTCCGGATCTTGACTTGTCTTTTTGTCCGTCTTCTGCGTTGTAAAAACAGTTGCGTAGCCAGCGAGAGCTAAGTTTCGACGCCTTGAATACAAACAAAAATCCCGCATCAAGATCCAGAAGTTATTAAATTCTCGCTCCTAAGAGTAAGGCGAAAGCACGCAGTTTACAGGTGTCAATGAGTACTTTCAACGCAGCGATTGGACAATATAGCGGACAGGCCGAGTAGTTATATGAATCTACAGCCAAGATTGTACTCTTATGCAATGCGCACGAAATAACTTGTGCAACTGACTTGTATTTTTATCCGTTTTCAGGATTACTTAAATTGTTACATCGTTATGGCGAGCATCAAAATATTTTATTTTATATATAAATCAAAATCTTACAGATCACACACTCAAACCAAGAATATAGGTAACAGTGAAGAAAAACAAGCTTGATGCATCAATTATTCGATTGCCATTCCAGACTAAAGATTAACTGAACAATCATTAGTGAGAAATTGTTTATGATAACTGACTCGACTCATTTACTCGTATTGTGTACCTGCCCCAGTCACGAAGAGGCTAAAAAAATGGCGCGGATGATTATTGGGCAGCACTTGGCTGCTTGTGTCAATCTGGTGCATAGCGTGACATCCATTTATTCATGGAAAGACAGAATTGCTGAAGATAATGAAATTATGTTACTGATTAAAACCACACAGCAAGGCTATCCTGCTTTAGAACAAGCCATCATTACCCATCACCCTTATGATACTCCTGAAGTGATTGCTGTAGAAATAGAGCAGGGGTCTACGGAATACCTTGATTGGATTAGTCAATGTGTAAAGTCGCTCGATTAGTTTTATTGTATGCGCTGCTCTGGACATCTGCTGCGTTTGCTGCAGATGAACAACAGCTGTTGCCCGCTGATCAGGCATTTCCGTTCTCAGCTGTTATTGAGAGTTCAGATGGACAGCCAACGACGCTGATCGTTGAATGGACAATAGCCGATGGTTATTATCTGTATCAAAAAAAGTTCAGTTTTAAGCCTGCATTATCAACTGTGCGTTTTGGTGATCCGGTTTATCCGGATTCTACCATCATGCACGATGAATTTTTCGGTGAAGTCAAAATACATCGGGCTGTAACGCAGGTTCGTATTCCACTGTTTGTCGACGCTGAAACACCATCCCAGCTTGAAGTGGATATCGGTTTTCAGGGTTGTGCTGATATCGGCATTTGCTATCCTCCGCAGACTGAGCGCGTCACTGTTGATTGGCCAACAACAAGTGAGCAGCCTGCTGCTTTATCCTCACCGAGCAATCCATTTGCAAGCGCATTTGCAAAACTTGGTTTATCGACCAATCAATCTGCAGAACAACAGTTGTTACCAGCCGATGAAGCTTTTCAACTATTGGCTGAGGTGATTGACGGCAATCGTATTCGTCTAAATTGGCGCATTGCTCCAGAATATTACTTGTATCGGCAAAAGTTTGCAGTGCAATCTCTAACGCCTGGTGTTTTGTTGGGAAGCTATGATATTCCAGCTGGCAAGCCGAAACTCGATGAAGAATTCGGTCAGGTTCAGGTGTTTTATGATGAAGTTGCATTTGATGTGCCATTACAACGTGCATCTGTTGAACCTCTAGAGCTTGACCTTGAAGTGGACTACCAGGGCTGTGCTGAATTGGGCGTGTGTTATCCACCAATCAAAAAAACAGTCAGTCTGCAAATTCCACAAGGTATTCTCAATAGTCAGTCTGGGCTTGTAAAACCACTACAGAGTATTGAGCCTGCTTTGTTATCAGAGCAAGACCAGA
>VAPL010041285.1_pt1 | contig 18600 bp, 16 predicted proteins | sample 3395061 | NCBI WGS metagenome assembly VAPL01 (sample SAMN08290444, study PRJNA428436) | hydrothermal vent metagenome | isolation source: Deep-sea hydrothermal vent chimney 2 | place: Pacific Ocean: Juan De Fuca Ridge | depth 2182 m m | reverse complement strand
GATGCCACGGGTCTGCAGGTCGTGGGCGACGCGGGTGAGGGTCATGCCGGGCTTGAGTTCGTAGCGCAGACCGCTTTCGCCGAAGTCCAGCGGTTCGTCAGTGAAGCTCTGGTAGTCCATCCATACCCAGGCGGTGGTGAGACCGGCGAGGAGAATCAACCCACCGAGCAGCTTAAAAAACCGCGGCTTAGTCATTGCACATATCCACGGCGGCAACCAAACGGGCAGTGAGTGGACCGGGCATATAATCGCGGCTATCCAGCCTGCGCACGGGCCAGATGCCGATCACGCTATTACTGAGAAACAGCTCATCGGCGGTAGCCAGATCACGCAGACCCAGTCGTCCCTCGCCCACCGGGATGCCCTGGGCCTCGGCCCCGGCCATCACCTGTGCACGCATTACCCCGGCCACGCCGCAGCGCGACAGTTCGGGTGTGCGCAGGACACCTGCCTGCACCACAAACAAATTACTCATTGTTCCTTCGATGACATTCCCCTCAATATCCTGCATCAGCCCCTCGGTGATGCCTATGTCGTTCCACTCGGCACGCGCCAGCACCTGCTCCAGCCGATTAAGGTGCTTGAGTCCGGCCAGCGCCGGGCTGTGGCCCATACGGGTATCGCAGATGCGCACGGCGACGCCCCGCGTTCGGTTTTCCGGCGGATGGTCCGGGGCCGGGAAGCATGCCAGCAGGCGCATGGGCGTGGGATCTTGCGGCGGACGATAACCTCGCCCACCGTTGCCGCGGGTCAGCACGATCTTCAACACTCCGTCGGCCTCGTCACAGCAGAGCCGCTCGGCTTCGTCGCGCAGCAGGGCCTCATCCGGCATCGGCAGGGCCAGACGTTCACAACCATGAGCCAGTCTCGCCATGTGCGCCGCCCAGAGACAGGGCCGCCCATGGCGGATACGCAGGGTCTCGAACAGGCCGTCGCCGTACTGAAAACCGCGATCCCGCGCGTCAATGCTGGACGTTTCGATGCCGTTGATAAGTGTCGAAACCAAGTGCTGCGCGTCCGTGGTTGAAAGCCGGAAAGGATACCACAGCCGTCTCGCTTGTTGCCGGGTGGGAACGCCGTATCAGGCAGAGAAATTGTGGTTCGGTTGAGGTGGCGCAGAGCGCCACGGGATGTGTAGCACCGCAGAGCAGTGCTACAAGTTCAAAAACATCTGAAGACTCATTGTGTGCGGCTTCAGCCGCGAACAGTATTTGAAATGATCTTCGCGGCTGAAGTGGCTCCCACAGTGTATTTAACCGATGGTCTCTGTGTGGTGAAAGACAATAAATATCGCGGGCATGGCCCGCTCCTACCTGCCCCGCTACAGATTTGGACGCTGCTCCAGCGCCAGCAGCAAACCGCGCGCCTTGGCACGGGTCTCTTCCAGCTCGCGCTCAGGCACCGAGTCGGCGACGATGCCGCCTCCCGCACGCAGGCTGAGGGCCTGTCCGTGTTTCACGATAGTTCGAATCAGTATATTGAGGTCAAGGCTGCCGTCATGGTTGAGGTAGCCCATGGATCCGGTGTAGGCGCCACGTCCTTCCCCTTCCAGTTCACTAAGAATTTCCATGCAGCGCACCTTGGGACAACCGGTGATGGTGCCGCCGGGAAACACGGCGCGAATCACCTCGCCCGGGGTGGTGCCGGGACGCAGGCGGCCGCAGACGTTGGAGACGATATGGTGCACGTGGGCATAGCTCTCCAACACCATCAGCTCATCCACCTTCACCGTGCCGGGGGTGCAGATACGGCCGAGGTCGTTGCGCTCCAGGTCGATGAGCATAATGTGCTCGGCGCGCTCCTTGGGATGGGTCAGCAACTCGTCCTGCAGGGCGCGATCCTCTTGCGCCTCGGTGTTGCGCGGGCGAGTACCGGCGATGGGACGGGTATCGACGCGATCACTGCGCACCCGCACCAGCCGCTCGGGGGAGGAGCTGATGATGGCGGCGTCGCCATACAGGGCCAGACCGGCAAAGGGTGCAGGATTGTGGCGGCGCAGGCGGCGATAGATGTCGGCCGGGCGGGTATCACTGGCCAATTCGCCGCGCCAGGGGCGCGACAGGTTCACCTGAAACACGTCGCCCTCGACGATGTAGTGCTTACAGCGCCGCACGCCGGCGAGATACGGCGCCGGGTCGGCCTCGTGCAGGGTAAGTTGCAGGGGCGCTGGGGCATCCTGTATGACGACCGTCGCCGGCAGTGCCTCGATATCGGCCTGCACTTGCGCCAGTTGTTCGGGCTGCTCGGCCACCAGCAGCAGGCCGCCGCGTTGATGGTCGCGGATCACGGCGGCGGGGATTCGAGTAGCGAAGGCCACGGGCAGACCATCGGTGGCGGGGGGCAGTTGTAGGCGCGGTTCGATCTGCGCGGCCAGTTCGTAGCCCAAGTAGAGAAACCAGCCGCCGCGGAAGGGGATGTTGGCATCATCCGCCACAGGCGCGGATTCGCGCTGCCAGGCGGCATCCAGCTCGGTGAGGAAATCCTCATCATCGGCACTGCTCAGGATCTCGCCAGGCAGGGCGAAGAGGATGTCGTAGCGGGCGTCGCCGCCACGAGCGACGCTCTCCAGTAGGAAGGGATAGCGCTCGGGATGGGCTTCGTGCAGGGTCAGCAGATCAAGGCCTGGGGCGGAATTTTCGAGGAAGCAGGTATGCGGCATGTCGGCGCGGCTGGCCTCGGTCGACGGGGACGGAGCGACACTTACGCGCCGCCCACTCGGGTCAATCCGGCTTGCGGGACTCTGGTTTACGAAATACCAAGGTACCGTTGGTACCGCCGAAGCCGAAAGAGTTGGACAGGGCCACGTCGATCTTCATCTCGCGCGCCTGGTGCGGCACGTAATCGAGGTCACAGCCTTCGTCAGGATTGTCCAGATTGATGGTGGGCGGGGCCACCTGATCGCGGATTGCCAGAATAGTGAACACCGCCTCGATGCCGCCGGCAGCGCCGAGCAGGTGGCCGGTCATGGACTTGGTGGAGCTCATGGCCAGCTTGTGGGCATGCTCACCAAAGGCGGCCTTCACGGCGTCGGTCTCGCCAATGTCACCGGCGGGGGTGGAGGTGCCGTGGGCATTGATGTAATCCACCTCGGTGGGATCGATGCCGGCATTTTTCAGCGCCGTCACCATGCAGCGCGCCGCGCCCTCACCGCCCGGGGACGGTGAGGTCATGTGGAAGGCGTCGCCGCTCATGCCGAAACCGGCGACTTCGGCGTAAATGGTCGCACCGCGGGCCTTAGCATGTTCGTACTCTTCCAGTACCACCACGCCGGCACCGTCACTGAGCACGAAACCGTCGCGGTCCTTGTCCCACGGACGGCTGGCCGCTTGCGGGTCGTCGTTACGCGTGGACAGCGCGCGCGCGGCGGCAAAGCCACCCAGGCCGGTAGGACTGGTGGCCATCTCGGCACCACCAGCGATCATCACGTCGGCGTCGCCGTATTCGATCAGGCGCGCAGCATCACCGATGGAATGGGTTGCGGTGGCGCAGGCGGTGGTGATGGCGTAGTTGGGGCCCTTCATGCCATACAGGATAGAGAGATTACCGGAGATCATGTTGATGATGTTGCTGGGTACGAAGAAAGGCGAGATCTTGCGCGGACCGCCTTTGAGGAAGGCCGCATAGCCCTCCTCAATACCACCTAGGCCACCGATGCCGGAACCGATGGCAACGCCGATGCGCTCGGCGTTTTCGTCGGTGATTTCCAGTCTGGCATCCCTGATGGCCTGGATGCCCGCAGCCACGCCATAGTGGATGAAGGGCGCCATCTTGCGGGCGTCCTTGGGCTTCATGTAGTCCGTGACGTCAAAGTCCTTCACCGAACCACCGAAGCGCACGGAAAAATCGCTGACATCAAAATGGGTGATGGACGCGATGCCACTCTTGCCTGCCAGGATATTGGCCCAGGAATCCGCCACGTTTCCGCCCACGGGGGAAACCATGCCCAAACCGGTGATAACGACACGTCGTTTCGTCACGGAGATAACCTCACTTCGAATTCAGCCCAATGACCGACAGCGGTCATGCACATTCAGCCCCGCCCCGGCGGTTCCGCGGTGAAGCCTAAAAGCAACATAAAAACAAAAGGCCGCTGCCACCAAATCGGGCTAGCGGCCTTACAGCTGATGTGAGAAAGGATCAGCTATCTTTGTGTGCGTTGATATAATCCGTCGCCTGCTGAACCGTGGTGATCTTCTCGGCGTCCTCGTCAGGAATTTCGGTCTCGAACTCTTCCTCAAGGGCCATCACCAGTTCCACGGTATCCAGGGAATCGGCACCAAGATCGTCAACGAAGGAGGACTCGGCGGTGACTTCTTCCTCTTTCACGCCAAGCTGCTCTACGACGATTTTCTTGACTCGTTCTTCAATGGTGCTCATTTTGGATAAATCCTCCCAATGGTTTACTTTGACAGCCCGTAGGCCGCGGTCGGTATTCTAGTGAAAAGCCAGTCCGGTTACAAGCATAAAAAAGCCTGCAAAAGAACTCGCAACTTATTGATAAATATATAAATTCAAAAAATACACCAATAATTGGTGCGGTTTAGCCCATGTACATGCCGCCATTTACATGCAGCGTGTCGCCCGTAATGTAAGCCGCCTTCGGTGCGGCCAGAAAGGCCACAGCGGCTGCGACTTCCCCGGGCAAGCCCAAACGACCCAGCGGGATACCCGTCAGTAGTGCCTCTTTCTGCGCATCGGGCAGGGCGCGGGTCATGTCCGTATCGATGAAGCCCGGCGCCACCGCATTGACGGTGATGCCACGCGCACCCACTTCGCGGGCCAGCGACTTGGTAAAGCCGATCAGGCCGGCCTTGGCGGCGGCATAGTTGGTCTGCCCGGCGTTGCCGGCGGCACCCACCAGCGAACTGATGCTGATGATGCGGCCCTTGCGTGCCTTCATCATGCCACGCAGCACGGCCCTGGACAGGCGGAAGACGGAGGTCAGATTGGTGTCGATGATGTCATTCCACTCGTCGTCCTTCATGCGCATCAGCAGGTTGTCGCGGGTGATGCCGGCATTGTTGACGAGGATGGAGGGGGTGCCGAACTGTTCCTGAATGGCGATCAACAAGGCATCGACGGAGGCCTGCTCGGTGACATTGAGCACCAGGCCGGCACCGCTGACGCCGTTTTTATTCAGCGTGCTGCCAATGGCCGTGGCGCCCTTTTCCGAGGTGGCGGTGCCGATGACCGTGGCGCCCTGGGCGCCCAGTTCCAGCGCGATGGCCTGGCCGATGCCACGGCTGGCGCCGGTGACGAGGGCGATCTCGCCCTGCAGAATTTCATTGTCAGGCATTGTTACTCTCCCCCTATTGCGCCCAGCGCCTTGGCCAGACTGTCCGCATCCTGGGTGACCTGCGTCCCCATATCTTTGTTGATTCGTTTGTTGAGGCCGGCCAGCACCTTGCCCGGTCCACATTCAACGACGTTGCCGACACCCAGCCCAGACAGGGTCTGAATAGTCTCCACCCAGCGCACCGGGCTGAACAGTTGGCGCTTCAGCGCCGTGCGGATGACGTCGGCATCACTCTCGGCGGCCACATCCACATTATTGTAGACGGAAATCGCCGGCACCCTGAATTCAATACCGGCCATACGCTCGGCCAGCTTCTCCGCCGCCGGCAGCATCAGGCTGCAGTGCGACGGCACACTCACCGGCAGTACCAACGCACGCTTGGCGCCTACGGCCTTGGCCAGCTCCACGGCACGCTCGACGGCGGCCTTGTGGCCGGCCACCACCACCTGTCCGGGGGAATTGAAGTTCACTGCGGAGACCACCTCGCCTTGTGCCGCCTGCTCGCAGACCTCAATCACCTTCGTGTCATCCAGCCCCAGAATTGCCGCCATGGCACCAACGCCGGCGGGCACCGCCTCCTGCATGTAACGGCCACGATCGGCCACCAAGCTCACCGCATCGGCCAGCGACAGACTGCCGGCGGCCACCAGGGCCGTGTATTCGCCCAGACTGTGGCCAGCCATGGCCACCGGCTGCGCCCCAGCCTGCGCCTGCCACACGCGGTACACGGCAATGCCGGCGGCGAGCATGGCGGGCTGGGTGATGTGAGTCTGATTCAGTTCCTCGGCGGGGCCTTCCTGGACGATCTTCCACAGATCATAACCCAACGCCTCGGAGGCCTCAGTGAAGGTCTCCACCACCGGCACATGCTGCGCGGCAAGGTCGGCAAGCATGCCGACGGACTGGGAACCCTGACCGGGGAAGATAAAGGCAAATGACATAGAGACTCCTTTGCTTGTTCAGGCTGCAGGCTTGAGACCGGAGACCGCAAGGCTGATGCCGGCAAAACACCTTCCAGCGCCCACCCCTCAAGCCTCAGGCCTGCGGCCTCAGGTCTAATATCTCAGCAGGGCTGAACCCCAGGTAAAACCACCGCCGAAGGCCTCCAGTAGCAAGGTATCGCCGCGCTGAATGCGGCCATCACGCACCGCCACGTCCAGCGCCAGCGGCACCGACGCGGCGGAGGTGTTGCCGTGTTCCTGCACCGTGGTCACCACGTGGTCCATGGACATTTTCAGTTTGCGTGCGGTGGCCTTGATGATGCGGATGTTTGCTTGATGCGGTACCAGCCAGTCGATATCGGACTTCTGCATGTTATTGGCGGCGAGGGTTTCATCGACGATGCGCCCGAGGGTATTGACCGCCACCTTGAAGACTTCGTTGCCCTGCATGGTGATGTACACCTCGCCGTTCAGCCCCTCGGACACGCCACCACTAGTTGACAACAGCTCTTTATAGCGACCGTCGGCATGCAGGTGGGTGGAGAGAATGCCCGGCTCGTCGCTGGCCGACAGTACCACCGCACCGGCGCCGTCACCGAACAACACGCAGGTATCGCGGTCGGTCCAGTCGACGATGCGCGACAAGGTCTCAGCACCGACCACCAGCGCATTTTTGTGCGTGCCGCTGCGGATGAACTTATCCGCCACGCTAAGGGCATAGACAAAACCGGTGCACACAGCCTGAATATCGAAGGCGGTGCAGCCATGGATGCCTAACCGCTCCTGTAGCAGGCAGGCTGTGCTGGGGAAGACCCGGTCGGGGGTGGTGGTAGCGACGATGATCAGATCAATCTCATCGCAGCCAATGCCGGCCGCTTCCAATGCCGCACGCGCGGCCTTTTCGGCCAGATCACAGGTAGTTTCACCCTCAGCGGCGACATGGCGCTTTTTGATACCGGTGCGATCCGTGATCCACTGATCCGAGGTCTCGACCATCTCTTCGAGGTCGTGGTTAGTCAGTATTTTTTCCGGCAGATAGCCGCCGGTACCGCTGATTCGCGAATGGATCACGCCGTCTGCCTCTCACTGAGCAGCGCTTCCAGATGCTTGCTGATGCGCTGGGGTACGTTCTTTTCGACTTCCTTCACCGCTTCACGAATGGCATAGGTGAAAGCCAGCACATCGGCACCGCCATGGCTCTTGACCACGATACCCTGCAGGCCCAGCAGGCTAGCGCCGTTATAGCGCCGTGGATCGATGCGCCGACGCAGGGCCTTCAGCACCGGCAACGCCACCAACGCCGCTATGCGGGTCAACAAATTACGGCTGAACTCTTCCTTCATCGCATTGCTGATCATCTTCGCCACGCCTTCGGAGGTCTTCAGCGCCACGTTACCGACGAAGCCGTCACAGACCACCACATCCACGCTTCCCTTGTAGATGTCGTCACCTTCAACAAAACCGATGTAATTCAGGCTGCTACCTGTCAGCAGACGTGCAGCCTCTTTGACTCGCTCATTGCCCTTCACTTCCTCTTCACCGATGTTCAACAGACCAACGGTCGGTGACTCCAGGTTCTCAACCGCGCTGGTCAGCACCGAGCCCATGACAGCAAATTCGAGCAGGTTTTCAGCGCTGGTGTCTACATTGGCGCCCAGATCCAGCATATGCGTCGGCCCGTTTATTGCCGGCAGGGCACTGCAAATGGCTGGCCGATCGATGCCCGGCAGCATCTTCAACACGAAGCGCGCCGTGGCCATCAAGGCGCCGGTATTGCCCGCGCTGACGCAGGCCTGGGCCTCACCGGACTTAACCAGATTGATGGCCACACGCATGGATGAATCTTTTTTGCCACGCAGGGCCAGGGAAGGCTTGTCATCCATTTCCACTTTCTGCGAGGCGTGTTGCAGGCGCAGGTTTGGGCCAGTGCTGGCATTGTGCGAGGCCAGCTCCTGCTCCAGTACCGTCTTATCACCCACCAGTACGATAGTAAGGTGGGATGTCTTGGCCAGCACCTGCAGGGCGGCGGGCACAACAACGGCGGGACCAACGTCTCCCCCCATGGCATCCAGGGCGATGGTTACATTTTCACTCATAGAATCAGGATTCTTGCAGCGATAATCACTGCGAAAAAGGGGGCTGGCGCAACCAACTGGCCAACTGTCGGCGGAAGACGGGAAGACACTCGGGGCAGGTTGTCGGGGAGTAACGACGGGAGTAAAACACCCCCGCCGCCAGACGACAAACTTACTCGTCGCCCTTAGTGTTGACAACCTTGCGGCCACGATAGTAGCCATCGGCGCTGACGTGGTGACGACGGTGTGTCTCGCCAGTGGTCGGCTCTACAGACAGGGTCGGGCCGGTTAGGGCATCGTGCGAACGGCGCATGCCGCGGCGGGAAGGGGTCACTTTATTCTGTTGAACGGCCATCGTTAATTCCTCATCTAATCAGTGTCTATCAGTCGTTACGTTCTTTCTTCAATTCGGCCAGCACCGCGAAGGGATTCTCCCGCTGCGGTGAAACCTTATCCTGCCCTACCTGCGCATCTGCCGCCGGGCAGTCCTTCATTTCATGCAGCGCCACCAGAGGTAACACCAGAATCAGCTCATCTTCCACGATGTCCGCGGCAGTCATCGGCTCATCCGAGATCAACAGCGGATCGTAGTTGTCGGGCAGCGACTCCGCCTGCTTCTGCGTGCGCACGATACCCAGGTGGACATCGACGCTCACCGGCAACTCCATCACCTGCATACAGCGTTGGCATTGCAGTTGCAATATCGCTGCAAGACGGCCCATCACCCTGGGCTGGCCGACCTCATCTTTATCAAAATGAAGGCTGACATCCACCCCCCCCTTCCCGTCCTGGAGAGACTGACATAATCTATCCAGACGCGATAAAGGCAACTGCCCCGTGAGGGTACGCCCTTTCTCGGCCAGCGAGAGTGGCTCTATTAATTCGCCAAGGTGATCCGACATAAACGCGCCATGATATAAGCAATCTCGATTGCTGTCAAAATGAAAAACAATAATTCCAATGCAACCAGCGGCTTAGATGACTATACTTGCAAGAAAATCGGCTTATTACCTTGATGGAGTACTAGTCGTAAAATGAAACCATGGTCGAGCCGTTTCTGCAGCCGGATACCGGTAACCACTCGCCCGCAATCATTCACTTTAGGTTCGTCACAATAAGGCGACTGCATGATAAAAAAGATACTCATAGCCAACCGCGGGGAAATCGCAGTGCGCATTGTACGCGCCTGCGCCGAGGCCGGCATCAAATCCGTGGCAGTCTATACCGAAGCCGATCGCTATGCGCTGCACGTCAAAAAAGCTGACGAATCATACAGCCTGGGACCGGACTCTGTCGCGGGTTATCTGAATGCCCACCACATCGTCAACATCGCCGTCGCCGCCGGCTGCGACGCCCTGCATCCCGGCTATGGCTTTCTCTCCGAAAACCCGCAACTGGCGAAGATCTGCGCCCGACGCAATATCCGCTTCATCGGCCCCAGCGAAGAAGTCATCCGCCGCCTGGGCGACAAGATAGAGGCCCGCGCGGCAATGATTGCGGCCGGCGTACCGGTCACGCCCGGCAGCGACGGCAATCTGGCCGATGCGGAAGAGGCGCTGGCCTGCGCCGAAAAGATCGGCTACCCAGTGATGCTGAAGGCCACCTCCGGCGGCGGCGGTCGCGGCATCCGTCGCTGCGCCAATGCCGAGGAGTTGCGCCCAAACTATGATCGCGTGGTCTCTGAAGCCAGCAAGGCCTTCGGCAGCACCGACGTGTTTCTGGAAAAATGCATCGACACCCCCCGCCATATCGAAGTACAGATCCTCGCCGACAGCCACGGCAATGTCATCCATCTGTTCGAGCGCGACTGCTCCATCCAGCGCCGCCACCAGAAGCTGATCGAGATCGCCCCCTCCCCGCAGCTGACAGACGAGCAACGCAGCTTTATCGGTGAGCAGGCCGTCAAGGCGGCACAGATCGTCGGCTACGAAAATGCCGGCACGGTGGAGTTCCTGCTCGACGAAAACGATGACTTCTATTTCATGGAAATGAATACCCGCCTGCAGGTGGAACACACTATCACTGAACAAATTACCGGCGTGGATATCGTGCAGGAACAAATTCGCATCGCCGCCGGCCTGAAGCTGCGCTACCAGCAGTCCGACATTCAGCGACGTGGCTATGCCATGGAATTCCGCATTAACGCCGAAGACCCTCAGAACGACTTCTTACCCAGCTTCGGCCGCGTCACACGTTACTTCGCCCCCGGCGGCCCCGGCGTGCGCACCGATGCCGCCATTTATACGGGTTATGAAATTCCGCCCCATTACGACTCCATGTGCGCCAAGCTCATCGTCTGGGCGCTGGACTGGGATTCACTGCTGGACCGTGCCGAACGTGCCCTGCAAGACATTGGTGTCTACGGCGTAAAGACCACTATTCCCTATCACCTGGAGATCATTCGATCCGCACAGTTCCAGAGCGGGCACTTTGATACCTCCTTTGTCGAACAACACCCGGAGCTGACGCACTATTCGGTGCATCGCTCATCGCGCAATATCGCCGCCGCTATCGGCGCCGCAGTTGCCGCACACCTCGGTTTATAAATCAGCCCTAGCTAGAAAGAACAACAGGAACGCAGACCATGGCAAAGCCACAAGTCCACATCACCGATACCGTACTGCGCGACGCGCACCAGTCCCTGCTCGCCACCCGCATGCGCACCGACGACATGCTGACCATCTGTGACAAACTGGATAAGATCGGCTACTGGTCGTTAGAGATGTGGGGCGGCGCCACCTTCGACGCTTGCATACGCTTTCTCAAGGAAGACCCATGGGAGCGCCTGCGCAAATTGCGCAAGGCCCTGCCCAACACCCGCCTGCAAATGCTGCTGCGCGGACAAAACCTGCTCGGCTATCGCCACTATTCCGACGACGTGGTGCGCGCCTTCGTCAAAAAGGCCGCGGAAAACGGCATTGATGTATTCCGCGTCTTCGATGCACTCAACGACTTGCGCAACCTGCGAGTCTCCATTGAAGCAATAAAGGAAAGCGGCAAGCATGCACAGGGAGCCATCAGCTACACCACCAGCCCAGTGCATACCATCGAACAATTCGTCAAGCGGGCCCGCGAACTGCAGGCCATGGGCTGCGACAGCGTTGCCATCAAAGACATGGCCGGCCTGCTGACACCCGCCACTACCGCCGAGCTGACCCGCGCACTGGTCGACGCACTGGATATCCCCGTACATCTGCATTCGCACGCCACCGCCGGGCTGGCCAGCATGTGCCAGCTGAAGGCCATCGAAAATGGTTGCCGGCACATCGACACGGCTATCTCCGCCCTCTCCGGCGGCACCAGCCACCCGCCGACGGAAAGTATGGTGGCTGCGCTGCGCGACACCGAATACGACACCGGCCTCGACCTGCCGGCACTGCAGGAAATCGGCTTTTTCTTTTACGAGGTGCGCAAGAAGTATCATCAATTCGAAAGTGAATTCACCGGCCTCGACACCCGTGTACAGGTCAACCAAGTGCCCGGCGGGATGATTTCCAATCTATCGAACCAGCTGCGCGAACAGGGCGCACTGGAGCATATGAATGCCGTGCTGGAAGAAATCCCCCGCGTGCGCAAGGATCTCGGCTACCCGCCGCTAGTCACGCCAACCTCACAAATCGTCGGCACTCAGGCGGTGTTGAACGTCATGACCGGCAACCGCTACAAAAGCATCACCAACGAGGTCAAACTGTATCTGCAAGGCCGCTACGGCAAACCCGCCGCCCCCGTCAATCGTGCGATTCGGCAGCAGGCCATTGGCAATGCCGATATTATTTCCTGCCGGCCGGCAGATCTCCTGCCACCGGAAATGGACAAACTGCGCAGCGAAATTGGCGATCTGGCCGAATCAGAGGAAGACGTGCTCACCTACGCCATGTTTCCCGATGTGGGCCGTGAATTCATCGAGCAGCGCCGCGCCGGCACCCTACAACCGGAACCGTTGGAACCCCTGCCGTCGGAAGGCGCCACGCAGACGAAGGCCGCCACCGAATTCAACGTCTCCATTCACGGCGAGAATTATCACATCAAGGTCGCCGGCACCGGACACAAGATGCAGGACAAGCGCGCCTTCTTCATCAGCGTCGATGGCCTCCCCGAAGAAATTATCGTCGAGTCCCTGAATGAGCTGGACACGGGTGAAGCGAGCAGCCAAGCGCCATCCGGCAAGGGCAGCAGCCGGCCCAAAGCAAGCTCACCCGGCCATGTCACCACGTCCATGCCCGGCATCATTGTCGACGTACTGGTGAAGGTTGGCGATGAAGTTGAAGCGGGTACCGCCCTCATCGTCACCGAGGCAATGAAAATGGAAACGGAAATTCAGGCGCCCGTGACGGGAAAGGTTACTGCCATTCACGTGCAAAAGGGCGACAGCGTCAATCCGGACGAAGTGCTTGTTGAAATAGACGAGTACTAGATTGCAGGCGTTCAGCATTTCCTGAGACATAAAAAAACACCGGCCATTGGCCGGTGTTTTTTCGTAATGCCGACACAGCCTAGTCTGCAGCTTTTTTCTTGCGGGTTGCGCGGCGACCCTTTTTGCCTGCCTTGGCCTTTTTCGCCGTCTTACGGTTATGCTCACGTTCCCATTTTGCCGTAAAGGACGCAATTGCCTTGGCCTTGGCCTCTTCCTTCTTGCGCTCAGTTTCTGCGGATCTCACGGCATCCTTAACCGTTTTTTCAGTCTCAGAAGCCTTGGCTCGTGCCGCTGCCAATGCAGCGCGTGCTTTTTGAGCAGCTGTCTTTGCGGCCAACAGTGCACGACTGGAGGCAGCCGACTTTTTCTGTGCCGCCGTTTTCGCTGCCATTGCAACCTTACTCTTGGCAGCAGCCGCTTTCTTTTCGACAACGGCTACCTTGGAAGCCGCCGCTTCAGCAGAATTCAAGGCACGGGCGACAACTTTCAGGGCTGCCTCATGCGCCTTGTTCACGGGACTGGCGGCTGCAACACTCGTTGGGGAAGGAGCCGGGCGACGTCCTCTCGCTCTCGCCTTCGCCTTCACTTTTACCTTTGATTTTGCCTTGACCTTGGTCTTGGCCACTTTAGCCTTCACCCGGGCTGCCTTTTTCTTAATCATTTCTCACTCCTCGGACAAACATAATTCGAACACTAGCGAAGTGTATCGCCTTTTTTTTGAATAACAAGTGTTTAGTAAAAAAATCCAACAAATATTGGCTATTTTCTAACAAAAACTTCTGTATTCAGTAAAAATAGCGTGTGCATCAATGAATATAAAATCTACAAACACAAAAATGCATGCCCGTACCATTGTTATGATTCACTAATCGAATAGTTAGTATTTTCAGGAAATCTGTGTTCGATTAGTTCTTAAATTAACCCTCAAATCAACTATCGAAAAAACCTTAAACCAGAAGCTTGAGGCTATTCCTGAGCATTTAACACTGACTGCCGATATTTCAAAAGTGTTTCAAGAATGTCACGCTGCTGCTCGGTAATCTCCGCCGAATTCAGCAGTTCATCAATCCGTGCCACATATTCCCGCTCTGTAATGCTGGCGTTAAACAACGGATCTGACAGTCGCTGCAGTCGATATTCATTCCAACACGCCATTTCATCGGCAGAAAGTGTTTCCGGGTAATTCCTGGCCCGATAACGAAATAACATTTCCGGGATTCGCTGATCCTGGAATGGAATATCAAGCGACTTTAGTTGCTGTGGAGAGGAATGGCGAATCTTCTCCATTTTCTGCCTGTCGTCATTACTGAAGAAGCCACCACTATAGAGCATCAGGTCAGGATCGCTTTCCGGCTCGAATTCACGCTGTTCATAAACGGATAGAAGAGTGGATATAAAATGAGGGTTGCTGCGAATAATTTCCAAATGCTGCTGGCAGGCGTTCGCATCAATCTGCCATTTTCCAGCAGCCTCTGCGGTTAGTGTGTTTTCCGGTACAACAACCGGGCATTTATTGATGTGAATGGTTTTTACCGGCAGTCGCTCAACACCAACGGGCATCTCGGCCTGACGGGTGAACAGGCGCTGCCGGAGATCAGCAATGGAAAGGTGGATAAATTCTGACGGATCATGCCGCAGGTCATAGACCACTATTTCATTACGATTCGATGGATGATTTGCAAGTGGGGCCACCAGGGCTATGCAACCCAGCTCGGCAGGGTACATGGATGAAACATGCAGAACAGGGGTCATTTGTGCCACATTCAGCAGTCGCCCGATCTGCTGTTTCGAGCGATGCCGGAAAATATAGTCGTACAGACGCGGTTGTTTATCGCGAACCAGTCTGGCGATAGCAATGGTGGCATGCACATCAGACAAGGCATCGTGTGCCGACTGGTGATCCAGTTCGTTGGCCTTTGTCAGGTCTTCGAGGCGAAAGCTGGGTTTGCCGTCCGCATGGCATGGCCATTCAATGCCTTCCGGCCTCAGGGCATGGGTTACCCGCATCAGATCGATGATGTCCCAGCGTGAATTGCCGTTCTGCCATTCACGTGCATAGGGATCAAAAAAGTTTCGGTACAACACATTGCGCGTCACTTCGTCATCAAAACGAATACTGTTGTAACCCGCCGCGCAAGTATGGGGATGGGAAAATTCTTCGTGGATTCGTGCAATGAACTCCGCTTCGGGAAGACCCTCCTGCAATGCCTGTTGTGGTGTTATTCCGGTTATCAGGCAGGCATCGGGTTGTGGCAGAAAATCATCTGCCGGACGACAGTACAACACCAGCGGCTCGCTAATGATGTTCAGATCAAGGTCCGTGCGAATGCCAGCAAACTGTGCGGGACGGTCTCGCCGCGGGTCAGCGCCAAAGGTTTCATAATCGTGCCAATAGATACTGTCCACGCTCATGCTTACTCCCTCTGTTTATGCATTGGTGAGCGCGATTATACCTGCGGGCAGGAAATAACCGGCAGCGAATCGGCGGCGGTGACGACTAACGGCAAAGAGGAGGGTAAAAAATGGAGGCCGGCAGCATGACATACCACCGCTCGGACACGGTCTATTCAGTGTCGCTGCAATCTTCCGACTGCGGGGCGGAAACCAGCAGCACGGTGACGTTGTCACTGCCGCCGTTATCCAGCGCCGTCTGAATCAACTGGTCTACTTTTGCTTGCTCATCGGCTTGCTGTGACAGGATGCGGGTGATTTCATCCACGCTCAGCTCACCACTCAATCCATCGCTGCACAACAGGATCTGCTGACCGGGATACAAATGCCCACGCACCAGCCCCACTTCAAGGCGGCTCAGACTCTCCATGCCGATAGCCTGGGTGATGAAATTCCGCTGCGGGTGAAACTCCGCCTCTTCCGCGGTAATGTCACCCTGATCCACCATCAGCTGCACCAGGGAATGATCGCGGGTAATCTGCGTCAGGGCGCCATGACGCCAAAGATAGGCCCGGCTGTCCCCGACCCAGACCACTTCAAAGCGGTCACCATCGACCTTCACCGCCAGGGCCGTGGAACCCATACCGGCGCGCCCCTTGCCATCACGCACGGCGGCGAGCACCGCATGGTGCGCATTGACCAGCGCCTCAGCCATCGGCGTGCCGGAACGGACTTCACTCTGTATCTGCTCGACGACGATCTGACTGGCCACCTCGCCACATTCGTGTCCACCCATGCCATCGGCAAGCACACCCAGCCTCAACTCTGCATCGATGAGATAACAATCTTCGTTCTGAGGCCGGATATGGCCGATATGGGTGTCGTGTCCGCAAATGAAAATGGTCATCGTTAAAGCGTGATTCCTGTGTACAGCGTCAGCGGGGTTGGTAAAGGGCACTTCTAATAATTGCTTGCGGTCTCTGCGCAACCTGACAAGGGCTGTCGCAAGGCGGCTTGCGCAGGGAAGGCTGGTTGCCCTTTTCAAGCAAGCCAACGCCGCGACAGCCCTTGCCAGGCCGCGCCCTGCGGGGCCTACAGGCGGGTCCGCACTCGACGTTGCAACTTTTCACCAGGCAACCAGCCTGCTTTCAAAGTTGCGCCTTGATTGCGAACCCGCCTGTAGGCCAGAGGCCGCAAGCAATTATTAGAAGTGCCCTGAAGGGGGGAAACCATAGCGAAACGCAATTTATGGTGCAAATGAAATCTACAAAACAGCGGCAGATAAGTCTGTTTTGGCAAAGGCCGCTAACGTTCGGGCAGCAGGCGGTATGCATCGCTCTCGATAAATATGTCGACCAGATCCTTTTCGACCTTGCCCTGTCTTGCCTCATCACGAAGGATATCCAGCGCCAGTTCTTCCGGCAGACTCTGCTTGTAGGGCCGATCTCCCGATGTCAGGGCATCGTAAATATCCGTCACCGTCATGATACGAGCCTGCAGGGGGATCTGTTCGCGCCCGAGTCCACGCGGGTAACCGGAACCATCGAGTTTCTCATGATGGCTGTAGGCGATATCAGGGACCGATGCCAGCCCCTTGGTCCACGGGATATGCTGCAAAAAGGCATAGGTATGCGACACATGGTATTCGATTTCCTGGCGCTCATCCGGCGTCAGGCTGCCACGCGCCAGGGTCAGCGCCTCCATTTCAAACGCCGACAGGAGTGGGATGGGCTCCCCGCCTTCGCCAGGAAAACAATAATCCACCACTTGTTGCAATGCCGGGGGAATCGTCTGATGAAAGACGGCTGGCTCATTGGCTTTGACAATGAGTTCCATAAACTGGCGAATACGCTGTGTCTCCTGCGCCAAGTTCCGTTCCATGCGACGACGCCGGATCCGAAACTCTTCCGCACTCAGCGTCTCGAGTTCCTGCTGATCCAGTAATTCACGGTAGGCGTGCCGCTCCATGCTGGCACAGGCATACTGAAAACGTGCCTGCATCAACTCAAACTGGCGCGGGTACAGCTTGTGGGATTTGGTCAGTACATGCTCACGCACACCGACCTTGCCAAAGTCATGCAACAGGGCGGCGTAGCGTAATTCATTCATCTGTTCCCGGGTAAAATTGACTTCACGCAGTTCCGGTACGCTGGAACGCCCCACGGCTTCAGCCAGACGCTGACTGTATTCGGCGACACGGAACGAATGACCCGCGGTACTGGGGTCTCGTGCTTCGATAGCATGCACCGAGGCGGTGACGAAGCCTTCAAAGAGTTGCCGGATGTCCTCGACCAGACCCAGATTCTTCAGTGCAATGGCGGCCTGCACACCGATGCCGGAGAGAATCTGAAGATCCTCGCTATCAAAGGCATGCGTGCTGCGGGTATCCACCTGAATCAGTCCCAACACCTCATCATCAAGCAACAGCGGCACACACATCACACTGCGAATACCCAGGCCGATAATGGATTCATGACTGTCGAAGCGCTTGTCGCTGCTGGCATCACTGGAAAGGATCGCACGGTGCTTGCTGATGACCTCATTGACGATCGCACGGGACAGGACGGCCTCCACCGACCGCTCCTTGCGGCTCATCGCCACCACCGGTTTGAGCGATTCATCGCATTGCCCCGGTTCAATGCACAGCAAACCATAGGCATGCTCGGCGGCGGGGAAGATATCAAAGATAAAACCCATCACCTTGGCCAACAGGTCTTCGTGGTTATTCTGACCACCCAGGCCAATGCTGACCTGCGCCAGCGCCCGCAAACGGCGTTGTACGTCTGTGGCCGCAACACGATCTTCATGCAGATTGGCCTTGAGAAGCTGCAGGGCTTCCTGGGCATCGATGGCCATACTCAAGTCGGGCTTCGAGCTTTTCGAGCCGACCAAAACCATAGAAACGCTGCTGGCCTGCCGCGCTTCCGGGGTCTCACCGGCAATCAGCGCCAGATCAAAGGCCTCTTCATTACCACCGATTTCAGACTCCCACGGACTACTGGCCGACGTCTCATCCTTGCCGCCGGCCGGTGGACGAAAACGTAGGTGCACCCCACCCAACTGAAGATTACTACCTTCACGCAGGGCATAGAATTCCTTCGGCGTCAGAGGACGAGCATTGAGCAGGGTGCCATTGGTGGAGTCGAGATCCTGGATTACATAGCCGCCGTTGCGCCGTATGATCCGTGCATGCTGGCGACTGACTCGGCTGTCCGGCAGACGAATATGGCTATCACGGTCAGCCAATTCCTCTTCACAACGCCCCACCAGCGTCTCATCATGAAGAGGAAAACTCTTGCCGGCCAGGGCACCATTGAGCACCTCCAGGGAGGCCGTATGGAGAGTGTCAGTCATTGTCATGAAATATCAGCTATCAAGTCGGAAATCCAGCCCAGGATACAGAAATCACCTTAGTGATTATCACCTTTTTACCCGCACGGGGTATATTAATTCCTATTCTAGCCGGTCATTATCAGCCAGTGG
>VAPL010254292.1_pt1 | contig 18602 bp, 17 predicted proteins | sample 3395061 | NCBI WGS metagenome assembly VAPL01 (sample SAMN08290444, study PRJNA428436) | hydrothermal vent metagenome | isolation source: Deep-sea hydrothermal vent chimney 2 | place: Pacific Ocean: Juan De Fuca Ridge | depth 2182 m m | reverse complement strand
CTGGCGCAAAAGGTCCGTGATTTCTGGTTCGGAGAGACCGGTTCCGGGATTTTTGGAACCTTCCGACCCGAATGGTTCGAAAAAAATCCGGATTTCGATGCGGCGATCCGCTCAGAGTTTCTTCCCCATGTCGAGGCGGCGCTGGTTGGCGGTCTGGACGCCATGGGCGAGCGAAACGGGTTGGATTGCCTGGCCCTGCTGATCCTGCTCGATCAATTTCCACGCAACCTGTTTCGCGATCATGCGCGGGCTTTTGCCGGGGACGGGCGGGCGCTCAAGATAGCGAAAGCCGGGATCGGGCGCGGCTTCGATATGGCAGTGCCGCCGTTCCAGCGGTTCTTCTACTACTTGCCGCTGGAACATAGCGAGGACCTGGCCGATCAGCAAAGCTGCATGGAACTGGTGGCCGCCATGGATTACCGGGACCTGCTGAAATGGGCCACCGCCCACCATGACATTATCGCCCGTTTCGGACGCTTCCCGCATCGCAACAAGGCGCTTGGACGGGTCAGCACGGCGGCGGAGATCGAGTTTCTGGCCGGCCCAAATTCCTCCTTCTAAAAGTTTTCCATCGCTTTGAGTTCAACACAAGGGGTAAAGCTGCAAGATGGAATCCGAGCAACACCCCGAAACCGCGGCCTGGTTCAGGCGGCGCCTGGCCCGCCATGTATCGGAAGTCCTGCGGCTGTCGTGGCCGGTGATTATCTCGCGTTCCGGGCTGATGACCATGGCCCTGGTCGATACCATTATGGTCGGTCGATACGCGACCACCGAACTGGCTTACCTGAGTATTGGCATCATGCCATTCATGCCGGTGTTCCTTATTTTGCTGGGCATGGTCATGGGTACGGTGGTGATGACATCGGCGGCCTTGGGGGCAGCCAGATTTGGCGATTGCGGCGCCGCCTGGCGGCGTTCGCTGCCCTATGGGTTCGGGCTCGGCGGGCTCGGCTTCGTGGTCTCTATTTTTGGCGAACAGCTATTGTCCCTCAGCGGCCAGACGCCTGACCTGGCCTATCACGGCGGGCGGATCATGTTTATCCTGGGTTTGGGTCTGCCGGCCTATCTGATAACCGTCACCTGTTCGTTGTTCCTGGAAGGCATCAAGAGGCCGAAGCCGACCATGGTCGCCATGCTGGCCGCCAATTTTTTCAATGTCGGATTTAACTGGGTCCTGATTTACGGCCATCTCGGGATGCCGGCCCTGGGCGCCGAAGGTTCGGCCATCACCACCGCATTGTTGCGTTGGGGGCTTGCCTTGGTCATCGTCATCTATATATGGACCATGGCCGACCATGAAAAATTCGGCGTCAGGCTGAAGCCGGCGGGGGGCTGGCGGGCCTGGACCGAACAGCGCCGCGTCGGTTATTCCGCCGCCGTCAGCATCGGCGGTGAATCGGCGTCTTTCGCCGCTATTGGATTGTTCGCGGGCTGGCTTGGCACGGCGCCGCTGGCGGCCTATTCGATTGCCAACAATTTGATTTCCATGGCCTTCATGGTGTCGCTCGGGGTCGGTTCGGCGACGGTGGTTCGGGTCAGCATCGCGCGCGGCCGCGGCGACGGCGCCGACCTGCGGCTGGCCGGTTGGACCGGGCTTGGCGTCAACACCGTGTTCATGGCCGTAATCGGTGCGATTTTCATTACCCTGCCGGATGTGCTGGCGTCGGCCTACTCGGCCGACCCGGCGGTCAAGGCCATCGCCGTCGGCCTGATCGCCTTTTGCGGCGCGATTGTCCTGGTCGATGGCGGCCAGGCGGTGATGGTCAACGCCCTGCGCGGCGGCGGCGGCATCTGGGCGCCGGCCATCATCCAGAGCGTTTCCTATGTGGCGATACTGATCCCCCTGGGCTGGTATTTGGGCATCCACCGGGGCATCGGCGCCATCGGCCTGTATCAGGCGGTCCTGATTGCCTCCATAGTATCTTTATCGCTGCTATCGGCGCGATTTTACCGGATCGGTCGGGAATTATATTGAGATTGTCGGGGTAATCGATCAGAAGTCAGAGCTATTCGCTCAAATGTTTCAGGTAGTCGGGAAAAGCAATACCCCGGCGCAGGCGCGGGTCCGGTTCCGGTGCGGTGAAGTGGGCCTTGAACGGCAGCACTCCGGCCCAGCAATCGACCTGGTCGTAATCTTCAAGGTCATCGACCGGCGGCCCGCTGCGGGCCTTGGCCGAGGCTTCTTCGATGTTCATAACGATTACCGTGGTCGCCTTCAGTTCCTTGTCGGTGTTGCCGCGAATATCGTCCCAGCGACCGGGAAACAGGTGTTCGAACATGTCGCGCAGGGATGCTTCCTTTTCGTCCCGGTCGGTGATTGCCTTCGCTTGACCGAACGCCATGGCGCTGCGGTAATTGGCGCTGTGGTGAAACGGCGAGCGGGCCATGACGAAGCCGTCAAAAGCGCTGACGGTGACACACACGGGAATACCCGACCCGGTCGCCCGGATCATTCGGCTGGCCGATGAGCCATGCCAATACAGCCGTTCGCCCCGGCGCCACTGGGTGGTCGGTGTCACATAAGGCTGACCATCGACAACATAGCCGACATGACATACCGGAATGGCGTCGAACATGGCGTGGACGCTGTCATGGTCGTAACGTGCCCGTTCGTGCGCCCGTTTGGCCCTGGAACGACTGGTTGGCTGGTAACTGGTCATTTGGCTGGTCAACTAACCGTCGGCGTTGATGCGTTCCGTCAGCTCTTGCAACACCCTTTCAACATCGGCGTTGGCCACCCGGCAGGTGCCGGCGGCGTCGTGTCCGCCACCGCCGTATTCCAGCATCAACGGGCCGATCATGGTTTTCGAGGAGCGGTCGAGGATCGACTTGCCGACGGCCAGGACGGTCCACTCGCCGTCTTCGTGTGGCAACACCTGGATCGATATATTACATTCGGGGAAAATGGCATAGACCATGAAGCGATTGCCGGCGAATACGGTTTTTTCGTCGCGCAGATCGACAATTACCAAATTGCCGTGCATCGTGGCGCAGCGCCTGATTTGCATTTCGGCGGCTTCTTCGTGCTCTTCGTACAGGCGCAGACGCTGTTCGACATCCGGAATTTTGAGGATTTCATCAACCGGATGATGACGACAATAAATCATCATGTCTTTCATCAACTGATGGTTGGAAATATCGAACTGGCCGAACCTGCTTAGCCCGGTGCGCGGGTCGAGCATAAAATTCAGTAATGTCCATGGATCCGGAGCGAGGATATCCTGTTCCGAATACTGCGCCGAATCGGCCTTGTCGACGGCCTCGATCAGGTCTTCCGGAATGGCCGGAAATGCTTCTTTACCGCCGTAATAGTTGTATACGACCCGCGCCGCCGACGGGGCGTCGGCCTCGATTATGTGGTTGTCCCGTTCGCCGACCCGCAGCGTTTCGCTAAGATGATGGTCGAAACACAGGTGAACACCTTCAACGTAGGGCAGGTTGGTCGTTATATCGTTGCTGGTTACCGGAATCTTGCCGTCCTGCATTTCCTTGGGTTCGGCGAAGACTATTTCATCGATCAAACCAAGTTCGATCAACAGTCCGCCGGCGACGACCCCATCGAAATCGGCCCGGGTTACTAGGCGGTATTTTGTGTCAGCCATCAATACATCCGTATTTGTCAACCACGCCATGCAACATAATGCTCTTCACTTCCCGTTTCAATGATGGATGTTACGCTGTCCGGCGGGTGTTAAATTTTTGTTCGACTTCTTCATCGAACAAGTCGGTCAGGTTGGCCATCATCGTGCCGCCCAGTTCCTCGGCGTCCGAGATGGTCACGGCGCGTTGATAATACCGGGTCACATCGTGGCCGATGCCGATCGCCGTCAGTTCCACGTCGGACCGCGTTTCGATCCAGTGAATGGCATCGCGCAGGTGTTTTTCCAGATAATTTCCGGGATTGGCCGACAGCGTCGCGTCATCGACCGGCGCGCCATCCGATATGACCATCAGAATTCGCCGCTGTTCGGGCCGCGCCAGTAGCCTGTTATGGGCCCATAACAGGGCCTCGCCATCGATATTTTCCTTTAGCAGGCCCTCGCGCAGCATCAGGCCGAGATTGCGTCTGGCCCGCCGCAACGGCATGTCGGCGGCCTTGTAGATAATATGGCGCAGGTCGTTCAGGCGTCCGGGATCGGCCGGTTTGCCGTCATTGGCCCATTTCTCGCGGGCGTTGCCACCCTTCCAGGCCCGTGTCGTGAAGCCCAGAATTTCCACCTTGACGCCGCAGCGTTCCAGGGTTCGGGCCAGGATGTCGGCGCTCATGGCCGCCACGGTAATCGGCCGGCCGCGCATGGAGCCGGAATTATCGATCAGTAGGGAAACCACGGTGTCGCGGAAATTGCTGTCGATTTCCTGCTTGAAACTCAAAGGATGCATAGGGTCTGTGACGACCCGGCTCAACCGCCCGGCGTCGAGAATGCCTTCTTCCAGATCAAATTCCCATGATCGGGTCTGTTTGGCCAGCAGCCTTCGTTGCAGGCGGTTGGCGAGGCGCGAGACGACGCCTTGCAGACGCGATAGTTGCTGGTCCAGTTGTATCCGCAGCCGGCCCAGTTCTTCCGGTTCGCATAAATTCTCGGCGCCGATGATTTCGTCGGATCCGGTATAATAGGCGCGATACGGGGGGGCGCCGGATGAATTGGCCGGCCATTGGTCCTGATTGTCGCGGGGGCCGGCCGGTTCGCTGCCGCCTTCGGCCATGCCCTGTTCGGATTCGCTTCCCACATCGGACGCCCCGTCCTCGATTTCGCCGCCGTCCTCGTCCGCCTCGGACGGGCTGTCGCTTTGCTGCTCGCTGCTTTCGGCCTGCTGTTCGTCGGGTGTCTGTTCGTCTTCGCCCTTGTCTTCGTCTTCATCGTCCGGTTCGGCGTCGCTGTCGTCGGGCAAGTCCAGGGCCTTGATTATGTCGGTAATGGCCAGCGCGAAGCCTTCCTGGTCATTGATATTTTCGATGGCCTTATCCAGTTGCCGACCGATACGGTCGCCGATGTAGCTCTTCCAGTGCCTTAGAATGGGGTCGGCGGTGGGTGGCAGTTTATAGCCGCTCAGTTTTTCATGTAAAATCAGTCCCAGCGCTTCGGGCAACAGGCCTTCATCCCGTTGTTCTTCCTGTTCCGGCATGTTCGCCTGGCAACGATTTTCCAGCATGGCGTACAGGTTTTGCGAAACCCCCGACATGCGCCGGGCGCCAAGGGCTTCGACCCGGACCTGCTCGGCCCGCTCGAAAACCTGGGCCGAATCCTTGCCGGCCGGGCGGCGGCGGCGGTGCAGATCGGAATCGTGATATTTTACTCTCAGCGCCACGGCATCGGCGGCGCCGCGCAGGCGGGCCAGATCCTTGGCGGTGATGTTCGCATCCGGCGGGCCGGGCAGGCTGACGCTGGCGCCGCTGGTCGCTACCCTGGCTTCGTTGCCGGAAACGAAGGAAACCTCGATATCATTCCTGCCGGCGATCGACTTCAGGGTCGATTCGGTAACCCGCTTGATCCGGTCCGATGGCGTTTCGCTCCAGGCCATGGCCGGCTATAGCACGGTCGTGCGGGCGACCGATTCCACAATGTCGTGGCCAAAGCAGCGCTGATAGTATTCGGCCACTACCGGGCGTTCCATTTCGTCGCACTTGTTCAGGAAAGTCAGCCGGAAACCGGTCTCCAGGTCATCGAATATCTCGGCGTTTTCGGCCCAGGTCAGCACCGTTCGGGGCGACATCACGGTCGAAATATCGCCGCCGACAAAGCCCGAGCGGGTCAAATCGGCCAGTTCGACCATGGCGTTCATCTTTTCGCGGCCCTCTGGCGTGTCGTATGACGGCACCTTCGAAAGCATGATCGCGACCTCGGCGTCATGGTCCAGGTAATTCAGGGTGGTGACGATGTTCCAGCGGTCCATCTGGCCCTGGTTGATCTGCTGGGTGCCGTGATACAGGCCGGTGGTGTCGCCCAGGCCGATGGTGTTGGTTGTCGAAAACAGGCGAAAATAGGGATGCGGCCGGATCACCTTGTTCTGGTCAAGCAGAGTCAGCCTGCCCTCGACTTCCAGCACGCGCTGGATAACGAACATCACATCGGGCCGGCCGGCGTCGTATTCATCAAACACCAGCGCCGTCGGGTGCTGTAACGCCCACGGCAATATGCCCTCGCGAAACTCGGTAACCTGCTGGCCTTCGCGCAGCACGATGGCGTCCTTGCCGACCAGGTCGATGCGGCTGATGTGGCTGTCCAGGTTGACCCGTACACAAGGCCAGTTCAGGCGCGCCGCCACCTGTTCTATATGGGTCGATTTGCCGGTGCCGTGGTAACCCTGAATCATGACCCGGCGATTGTGAGAGAACCCGGCCAGGATGGCCAGCGTGGTGTCGCGGTCAAACAGATAGGCCTGGTCCAGATCCGGCACATGTTCTTCGCCCTGGCTAAAGGCGGGGACTTCGATATCGCTGTCGATGCCGAATGTCTGGCGGACGGAAATCTTGATATCGGGTGCGTTCAGGGGAAAGGATGGCTCCATGGCGGTGGGCTCGGTGGCGGTCATAACGATTAAGTCCAGTGTTCGGCATTAAAAGTAAAAGTTGATGGGTAAGGGGGTCGCCCGTGTTCGTCAATGAGAATCAATAGCGCCGGTTATTCGGTAACCTCGGCCATCAGGGTCTGGTAGGCTTGGGATATCTGTTTGAACTTTTCCTCGGCCCCCTTGTCGCCGCCGTTGGCGTCGGGATGGTGGCGTTTTACCAGCGCCTTGTAGCGAACCTTGATTTCGGTCAGGGATACCGGCGATTTCAGGTCAAACACGGCCAGCGCCAGGGCCTCCGGCGAGCCCGGTTTCGGTCGGTTGGTGAAGTATCGTTTGGCGCCGTTCTGTTGATCCGGCGCGTCGTCGCCGGGATCGCCAAAAGCCCCGAAGTCGTCAATTTTAATCCCTTCGCCGTTGTTTTTGAAATTTTTCTCGGCCCCCAACGGCCAGGACGGGCGGTTCCAGGTGGTGTCGCGCCGGACATCGGTTTCGACCTCTTCGTCGCTCATGCCGTCGTAATAGTTCCACGATCTGTTATACAGCCGGATATGATCCAGGCAGAACCAGCGGTGCCTGTCCAACTGCTGGCGGGAATGGGGGGCCCGATGTTCGCCCAGGCCCCGGCACCCCGGCCATTGGCAAAAATGGCTGTCGGGGCTGACCTCCGGGGTGGCGCTGAACATGCTCTTTTGGAACATCTTCTTGCGGCGCCTGTTTTTCCGGGCGGCAAAGGCGGGCGTTTCGGTTTTCTGGGCGTTACCTGACATTGTTCATCATATTCCGTTTCAAGGCAGAATATGAGGCTGATGGCCATATCTGGCAAGTCTTACCGGCAAAATATTCACGGCGGCCGGTCTTCAGGATCGGCTGCGGTATCGGCTTAAATCGGCGAAGACCATAATGCCGACTCCGCCTGAAATCAGGGCCAGGCCGATGATCTTGCCGCCGTCCAGCGGCTCACCCAGCGCCATGGCCGAAGCCAGCATACCGACAACCGGAACACCCAGAGACCCAAATGCCGTACTGGTCGCCGGCAGGCTGCGCATGATGGTGGCGAAGGCCCACAGGCAAAAGGCCGATGCTATTGGCCCGTTATAGGCGACGATAAGCAGTATGGTCCCATTCATGGGGATGTTTGGCGGTCCTTCTACATACAGCGCCGCCAGAGTCAGGACCAGGCCGCCCAACAACATTTGCCAGGGCATTAGCTGCAAGGGGGAAGCGATAAATTTGTGGTGCCGGTTTTGCACGATAACCACCGCCATAGCGACTGCCGAGCCGATCAGCATGGCGTTCCCGGCAACCAGTTTTCCGTTTGTCACATCGAAATCAGAGGGGTTGAACAAGACGCCAAGCCCGATTACGCCAAGAACTAGCCCGGCGCCCTTGGCCATGGTAACGCGTTCGCCAAGCACCAGCACGGCCATCGGCGTAACCCACAACGGGGTGGTGTAGGCAAGAATGGCCGAACGCCCGGCTTCGACGGTGCTCAAGGCCATATGTATCAGGCCAAAGCCGACGGCGAATTGCAAAATAGCCACAAACAGCAGCGCCGGCAGGTCATTGCGGACCGGCGGCGCCAGGCGTCCCTGAAAGGCCAGCAGGGCAAACAGGAACGCCGCCCCCAGCAAAAGCCGGATAGAGGTAAACCATAGCGGCGTAATGAACTGAAGCCCGACTTTCATGATCGGCCAGTTTATCCCCCACAGGACGATGACCAGTAACAGCAGAAAATAGGCCTGGCGTTCGGTTTTCATGATTAGGTGATTTTCAAGGATTGAATATTCTACTGGAAACGCCACATTATACCGAGGGGCATCGGTAAAGACCCGTTGAGCCTTTAGTTGAGCCATTATCAGTGCCCCCTGGTACTAGGGGGTAGTATCAGGAATGGAACGAGTACTGGAAGAAAAATGCGAATCGCCGCCGCTATTGAGAAAAAGCTGACCCGGGCGCTGTCACCCGAACGGCTGGAAATCATTGATGAATCCGATAAACATATCGGCCATGCCGGCGCCCGGCCCGGCGGGCAAAGCCACTTTGCCGTCGAAATCGTCGCCTCCGCCTTTGCCGGCAAAACGCGAATCGAATGCCAGCGGCTGGTCTACGGAGTACTGGCCGAGGAAATGGCGGGCGGCATTCATGCCTTGTCTTTACGTACATTCGCCACCGACGAAACTCCGATGTCGAGGTAGTCAGGGAAATCCTTCTCAAGCGCAATTAATTGGTATAGATTGGCCACCTCTTGGGGAATAAAGTAGGCGTTACAGCGCGTCATGGTATATAGGGCAAGGTAAAAGGGGTGGGGTTTGGCCGGAAATTCACTGATTAGTAAAAATGTTACGGTTAACGGTCGCCGCACCAGTATTCGCCTGGAACAGGAAAACTGGGCGGCGCTTGAAGAAATATGCATGCGCGAAGGCATGGATTTCCATCAGTTGTGCACCCTGGTCGAGACACACCGCCACATCGCCAACCGGACATCCGCTATCAGGGCCTTTATTGTCAGTTATTTCCGCGCCGCCGCCACCGATTCAGGCCATGACGAGGCCGGCCACGGGATCGGGTCGATCGTGCCGTTTGAGGAAAATACTATCGGCGCGGCCAGATAAATTTATCAGGAACGCCGTTCGGCAACGAAATCCTTGAAATCCAGGTCGGTGGTGATGATGTCGTCCATGACGAAAAACACCAGTTCCTTTTTCAGGCTTTCACGGGCCATTTCGTTGATTCCGGCCATGCCGGCGAATTGCACCAGATGTTCCATTTTCTTGCCAAGTTCCTGGTGGTGCCGGCGATGTTTGGCAACCTGGGGATAGCCCGATTTTGCCAATAACTGTTCCTCGCGGCTGAAATGGCCTTTGGCGAAGTTGATGAATTCATAAACCCTGTTTTCGCAATTCTCGCATACGCCCTCGTCGAGCATGGCGACGATCCCGTTGACCATTTCGACCAGACGCCGGTGGTCGCGGTCCAGGCTCTCGCATTCCAGTTCAAAAGTCTTCGACAGTTTAACCATAAAAATCACCTCGGGTTGCATATTCGACTATAGCCGATGTCGCCGTCTCAACGGGTCTTTATCGGGATTCCATGGCGTTGTCCGTTGAAGGGAAGACGAAGGCGTATTCGGGATCGATCCGCGCCGTCAGGCTTTTTTTCAGCTCCACCTCGAAGGTGCGGTGAATGCGTACGTACAATTCTTTATGGCTGCTCCCTGGAATGCCGACCCGGACGATATTGTCATGGCCCAGCAGATGGCTGGAGGTAACTTCAACCCGGGCCCCCCGATCGGCGCCGTCACTTTCCAGGATCACCCCTTCGGGGCGGATCAGCACCTGGACCCGGGCGCCATTATCAAGCGCCGTGGCGACCGCTCCCAGCGGCGTTTCAACCTGCCCGTTGCGGACGGTGCCCTCGAAGCGGTTCATCATGCCGAACAGTCCGGCCACGAACTGGTGGTTGGGATGGTAATAGATTTCGTGCGGGCGTCCGGCCTGCAATATGCGTCCGTTGGCGCCGATGATCTTGATCCGGTCAGCCATGAACATGGCCTCTTCCGGGTCGTGGGTAACCATCAGGGTGGCGACGCCGCTTTGTTTGAGCACGCCAAGGCTCTGTTCCCGGATCATCTGGCGCAAATTGGTGTCCAGGCCGGAAAATGGCTCGTCCAGCAGCAGCAATTTCGGTTCCGGGGCCAGGGCGCGGGCCAGGGCGACCCGTTGCTGCTGGCCACCCGAAAGCATGTGCGGGTATTTGTCGGCCTGGGCGGTCATGCCGACCTGGTCAAGGATGTCGAGCGCCCGCTTTTTCGCCGCGTCGGCGGCCATGGCGAACAACCCGAAGGTGACGTTATCGATCACGCTTAAATGCGGAAACAGGGCGTAGTCCTGAAACATCAGGCCGACGTGGCGGCGTTCCGGCGGCACATGGGTTTCGGCGTCGGCGACGGTTACGTCATCGATGGCGATGGTTCCCGCCTGTACTCTTTCAAGGCCGGCCGACAGCCGCAGCAACGTCGATTTGCCACAGCCCGAAGGCCCCAGCAGGCAGACCACTTCACCGGCCGGAACAATCAGGCCGACGTTGTCCAGAACCTGATTGTCGCCATAGCGATGGCTTAGTCCGAATATATGAAGCCCCTTCATCCGGCCCGCCCTTTCGCATATCCCGGCCTGGCCCGGGTGATCGCCAGGCTCAGGATGATAACCGGCAGTATACCGAAAGCGACGATCGACAGCGCCGCCGGCGAGGCCTCGCCCAGTTGTTCGTCGGAAGCATATTCATGCACGAACGTCGCCAGGGTATGAAAATTGAAGGGCCGCAGGATCACCGTCAACGGTAATTCCTTCATGCCATCGACGAATATCATCATGGCGGCGGTCAGCACACTGGCCCGGATCAGCGGCAGGTGAACATGCCTTAGGGTGCCCAGCGGGCCACGGCCCAGGCTGCGGGATGCGCCGTCCATGCCGGGGGTTATCTTGCCCAGGCTGGCCTCGATACTGCCGAAGGAAATCGCCAGGAAACGGACCAGATAGCCAAACGTCAGGGCGGCGATGGTGCCGCTAAGCATCAGTCCGGTGGAAACGCCGAAATTCGTTCGCATGAAACCGTCGATGCCGTTGTCGATGGTTCCCAGGCTGACCAGTACGCCAATGGCCAGTACCGAGCCCGGCACCGCGTAGCCCAGACTGGCCAGGCGGACCATCGCCTTGAGTACCCTGCCACCGTGCAGGCGCAGTCCATAGGCCATGAAAATGCCGATGCCGACGGCTAGCCCGGCGGCCAGCGACGACAGCATCAGGCTGTTAAACGCATAGCCGAGAAAATCACTGTTTACGGCGGTTTCGAAATAAATAAATGAATATCCGCCAAGCACGGCGGCCGGCAATACGAAACCCAGCAGAACCGGGGCGGCACATGCCGCGGTAGCCAGAAACCCCCTGATCCCCACCAGCGGATAACCGGGCAGGGCGGTATACTTGGCGGTTGTCGAGTGATATTTTTTGTTGCGCCTGGCGAAGCGTTCGGCAAGCACCAGGGCGACCACGAAAAGCAGCAACGTGACGGCCAGTTGCGCCGCCCCGGAAACGTTGTTCATGTTCAGCCAGACATCGTAAATGCCAAGGGTGAAGGTGCTGACTGCGAAAAAATCAACGGTGCCGAAATCGTTCAGAACTTCCATCAGGACCAGCGAAACGCCGATAATAATTGCCGGCCTGGCCAACGGTATGGCGACCGAAAAAAAACTTCGGTACGGGCCGCGACCAAGGACCCGGCTGGCCTCCAGTACACAGACCGATTGTTCCATAAAAGCGGCGCGGGACAGCAAGTAGACATAGGGATAAAGCACCAGGGTCATCATCGAAACAGCGCCGCCGAGCGAGCGGATTTCCGGGAACCAGTAGTCCCGTTTGGTGGCGAAGCCGAAGGTCTCGCGCAATAGCGCCTGAACCGGACCGGCGTATTCGAAAATGTCGGTATAGATATAGGCGATGATGTAGGCCGGCATGGCCATGGGCAGCAGCAGGGCCCATTCGAACAGGGCCTTGCCCGGAAACCGGCACATGCTGACCAGCCAGGCGGTGCCGACGCCGATTACCGTCGTTCCCAACCCGACGCCGGTCATCAGCAGCAATGTGGTGCCGATATAAAGCGGCAGAACCGTCGAGGCCAGGTGGCCCCAGATATTATCGCCGGGAGTGAGGGCGATGAAAATAACCGCGAAAATAGGCATGGAAACCAGGGCGGTGATGGCGACGGCACCCATGGTCCAGCCATTTAGCCAGGGCCGATGGTTCTTCCTGGCTGTTTGTGTCGCCGTCGCCGGTGCGGTCATCAAAGTACCTAATTATCGAAGCGGACCCGGTCCATTATCCGGGTCGCTAAAACCCGTTGCTCCGCGACTTTGGACAGGAAGACCCGGTCGGCCTTGAAGGCGCCCCAGGAGGCAACCAAGGGATGCAGCGCGACGCCCGGCTTGACCGGATATTCGAAGTTATTCTCGGCATAGATTTTCTGCGCCCTGTCACCGACCAGGAATTCAATCAGCTTGATGGCGGCCGCCCTGTTTGTCGAGCTTTTCGTAACGCCGGCGCCGCTGATGTTTATATGGGTGCCGCGTCCTTCCTGATTGGGGAAAATAATACGTACCGATTCGGCCCATTTTTTCTGTTCCGGATTTTTCTCGTTGGTCGCCATCTTGCCCATGTAATAGGTATTGCCCAGCGCCACATCGCATTCGCCCTGATAGATCGCCTTGACCTGCGCCCGGTCGTTGCCCTGGGGCTTGCGGGCAAGATTGTTCCTGACCCCCCTGGCCCAGGCCTCGGCGGCTTTTTCCCCCTTGGCGGCGATTATCGAAGCAAGCAGCGAGACATTGTACACATGCTTGCCCGAACGGGAGCAGACGCGCCCCTTCATGCGCGGCGCGGCCAGATCTTCGTAGGTCCTCACCTCGCCCGGCTTGACCCGGTTCTTGTCGGCGAAAATTACCCGCGCCCGCGTGGTCAGGCCATACCACAGCCCATCCGGGTGCCGCAGGTAGGCCGGAACGGCGGTCGTCAGGACCGGGGATTGCACCGGCTGCATAAGGCCGGCCTTGACCAGATTGTTCAGGTTGCCGATATCGGTCGTCAGCACCACATCGACCGGGCTGTTGCGGCCTTCCGCCTTCAGCCGTTCGAGCATCCCCTTTTTCAGGTAAACCATGTTGACCTTGATTCCGGTCTCTTCGGTAAAAGCATCCAGCAGCGGCCTGATCAAAAACGGTTGACGGGCCGAATACAGGTTGACTTCGGCGGCCCTTGCCGGGGCGGCGATGGATAACAGCGACCCGGCGATCGCCCCGGCCAGCAGAAATCTTGCCGATATTCTGATTTTTTGCAAAAGACTTACTCCAAGGAACATGATTGTTTTATCATGCAAATGATAATCGTTATCAACTACGATGTGGAAATTATCTGTAATCACCATACGAGTCAACGGAAAATTTACCGGGGAGGAGAACTATACCGGCTTCGGTTTGTGGAATTGCGGCCAGTCGCGGGCGACGATGGGGCCATCGCAGGCCAAGGCGTGGCAAGTGTCCAGCAGGGCCGGCTTGCCGCCTGACTGGTCCGCCGACTGGCGCCTTTGCCGGGCCGGTACAATGGTTTGCCAGGCGGTTACCGCGAGCGGCCCCAGCAGCATGTCGCTAAGGTGGGTGCAGCCGCTGGTGGTGCCGAAAATCTCGATAACCTGGCGCCGCCAGCCCGGTTTGATGGAAGCCCCGATCAGCCCTTTTAACGCCGGGATAACGTCGCCGCAGATATTATACGGGGCGTTTTCGGTAACCGCCTCGATATCGTGAACCATAAGCTTGTCATCGACGGTCAGGCGCAACAGCATCCGGTGAATGGGCTCGCCGTCGTTAATCCTGCCCCGGTCCTTGTTGTCGAAGGAATAGGTCTTGGTGTCGATCATTTCCCCTTCGATATCCCACAGGCCGTCGTCACGACGATAACCCTGGCAGTGGATCCGGCGGGTGTGGATATGAAGGCGCGGAACGGGAGCGGGCAGGGCCATATGTCAGGCCCCGCAGCGGTTGCTGAAAATATCGATCATCGTAATGTATCCGGGTACGAAAAAATGCCGCATGTTTTCCCCCTACGGGGTGATTTTAATCGACGTAATCTGTTGCCGCTGCCGGTGCAGAATCTCGAACTTCAGTCCGTGAAACTTGAAAATCTGCCCCTGTTCCGGAAGGCGTCTGGATTCATGCAGGATCAGGCCGGCGATGGTCGCCGCTTCGTCGTCGGGCAAACCCCAGCCGAACTCCCGGTTAAGGTCGCGGATGGTGACGCTGCCCTGGGCGGTAAAGCTGCCATCGCCGTTGGTCACGACACCGGGAAAGGAATCGTCATGTTCATCGCTGATTTCGCCGACAATTTCTTCCAGGATATCTTCCAGCGTGACAATTCCCATCAGGCTGCCGTATTCATCGACCATCAGGGCGAAATGTTCCTGGCGCTGGCGAAACGCCTGCAACTGGTCCAGTAAGTTTGTCTGTTCGGGGATGAACCATGGTTTCGCCGCCAGTTCGACCACGTTCAGCGTTTCCCCTTCCTTTTGCGCCCTGACCGCCCGCAACAGCGCCTTGGCGTGCAGCACGCCGACAATATTTTCCGGTTCTTCGAGCCACAGCGGTATCCGGGTGTAGGGACTGGCGAGGACCTCTTCAACCACCTTTTCCGGCGGTTGGCCGGCATCGATCATGGTAACGTCCTTGCGGTGAATTAGAATTTCTCCGACCTGGACTTCCGCCAGGTCGAGAACACTGCGCAGCATGGCCCGTTCGTGATCGATGGCGCGGTCCCGGTCGCTATGCAAATCGATGGCGCCGCGCAATTCCTCGGCGCTCGAAAAAAAGGCCTCGCCGGCCCGGTAATTGACCCCGAAAATCTTCAAAAACCCGCGAACCAGAAAATTGATTACGCCGGTCACCGGCGACATGGCGACGACCATGACATTGACCAGCGGGGCTATCAAAAGCGACATTTGGTCGGCATTGCGAATGGCGTAGGTTTTGGGCAGGATTTCCGAAAAAATCAACACCAGCAGAGTCATTATCACGGTCGCATAGACGACCCCGGCATCGCCGGCGAGTGAGATCATAATGCTGGTGGCCAGGGCCGAAGCCAGGATGTTAACCAGATTATTGCCCAGCAAAATAGTACTGATAAGGCGCTCGCGATTGTCCAGCAGACGGTTGACCCTGCCGGCGCCGGCCTCGCCGTTTTGTTCAAGTTGATGCATCAGGGGCCGCGAGGTCGCCGTCAGGGCGGTCTCCGAACCGGAAAAAAAAGCCGACAGCAGCAGCAATATGAAAATAGCGATAAGGGTGACCAGCATGTCAGATACTATCCATCAGAAAGCGGTTCAGATCTTCGATTTTGACGTCGTGTGAAATAAAAGCCCTGCCGATGCCCCGCGCCAGGATAAACACCATGGCGCCGTCCCGGGTTTTCTTGTCCAGGCTCATATGATTGATCAGTCGTGCGGCGGTCCATGATGGGGTGCGCACTCCGTTCAGGTCGACCGGTAGGCCGACGCTCAGCAAATGCTCGCGCAGACGCCGGCCATCGGCTTCCGGGCAAAGCCCCATCCGCGCCGAGAAATCAAACGCCATGACCATGCCGATGGCCACCGCTTCGCCATGTGAAAGGTCATCGCCGTAACCGGTTTCGGCTTCCAGGGCGTGGCCGAATGTATGACCCAGGTTAAGCAGGGCGCGACGCCCGTGTTCGCGTTCATCCGTGCCGACAATGGCCGCCTTGGCCCGGCAACTTGTCAACACGGCGTTTCGCTGCAAGGCCCGGTCGCCATCAATCAGCGCCGCGCCATTGATTTCAAGCCAGTCGAAAAAAGCGGGGTCGTCGATCAGGCCGTATTTGACAATTTCGGCGTAGCCCGCCAGCAGTTGCCGGCGGGGCAGGGTATCCAGACAGGCAAGATCGGCCAGCACCAGGCGTGGCTGATGGAAGGCGCCGATCAGGTTTTTGCCGAAGGACGAGTTGATGCCGGTCTTGCCGCCGACCGAACTGTCGACCTGGGCCAGCAGGGTGGTCGGCAACTGGATGAATTCCAGCCCGCGCATGGTGATCGCGGCGGCGAATCCGGCCAGATCGCCGACCACCCCGCCACCGAGCGCGATCAGCATGGTCGAGCGATCGACGGCGGTCGCGAACAATTGCCCGGTCAGGTCCTGAAGATGATCGAAATCCTTGCTCGCCTCGCCCGCCGGCACGACTACGGAGGCAACCTTGATGGCGGATTTTTCCAGTGAGGCGGCGAGCCCGTCCAGATACAGCGGGGCTACCTTGTCGTCGCTGATGATGATCGCCCGTTTGCCCGCCATTTGTGGCGCGATGTACTCTCCCGCCGTCGCCAGCAATCCCTCGCCGATGACGATGTCGTAGGATTTGGGGCCTAAATCAAGCTTCAGGAATTTTGTTTCCGCCGCACTCATCTACCGCCATCTCTCTGCGGTTTGCCCGATATAAGGAAATTTTCCAGTGCCATTTCGACTTCCTCGACGGTCTCGTCAATTGGCACATCACGTGAATTTATGGCGATATCGGCGCTGGCGTAGATTGGGTAGCGTTGCTTCATCAGGTCCGCAAGGACCGATTTGGGATCGCCGTTGTCAAGCAGCGGTCTGCCCTTGCGCCGTCCGGTTCGTTCCACCAGCACATCCAGATCGGCCTTCAGCCAGATCGATATCCCCCGGGCCGCAATTTGCCGCCGCACCTTTTCATTGATAAAAGCGCCGCCGCCGGTGGCGATGATCCGGGGCGGCCCGTCAAGCAGGCGGGTGATCACCTTCATCTCGACATCGCGGAACGCGCTCTCGCCGTACATTTCGAAGATATCGGATATGGAACATCCGGCGGCGCTGACGATCTCTTCATCGGCGTCGACAAAGTCGTATTTCAGCTTGGCTGCCAGTTCCCGGCCGATGCGGCTTTTTCCGGCTCCCATCATGCCGACCATAACCACCGGTTTGCTCAGGTGCAAAGAGAGGCCTGCCGCCGCCGGTTCCGCGTTTCTGTCCATTATCCAGAATCCGAAATTAAGTGCCGAAAAAATGCCATAGTTCAAGGCCATTATATAGTCCGGCCCGGCGAAAATATCGACTTGATAAACAAACTTTGTACTGAAAACGATTTCCGGCTACAAGATTGAGCATGAAAAGTATCTCAAAATTTATCTTTGTTCTGGTTTTCGCATCGCTCATTGGGGGCGCCGCTTTTCTCGCGACGTGGGATATTCCGGCGCCGAAAAATACTATCGAAAAAGTTCTCCCCGATGACCAATTCCCGCGCTGAGCCCGATTTCCCGGATTTGCACCCTGCGTCCCGGTGTTTCGCCGTTACCGGGGTGGCGCTCGCTTTGCTGATGTTGTTCGCCGCTGCGGTCCGGGCGCAGACAACGGCTGCCGGCCCTGTCCGCCTGACGCCGCCGGTACAGTTGCAACCGGCCGGAAAAACCGTGCCGCCGCCGGCGGCGCCGGCGTCATCGCCTATTGCAAACCCACCGAAGCCTGGCGCCGACCCCGGCGTCCAGGTCGATACATTGAAGACCATCAGCCCGGATACGGTGGGAATCCTGACTCCCGAAGAAGGCGGTTTCGGCGCCGATATGTGGTTTGGCAGCAGCGGTCGGTTTGTCGAAACCATGTTGCTGCGGATGCCGATAAACGTCGCTTCGTCCAGTATGCGGGACCTGATGCGGCGGCTGTTGCTGACGCCGGCCGCCATGCCGCCGGATATCCCCGGCGATGGCTCCCATGTGGTCAGGCGGGTCGGCCTGTTGATGGAAATGGGTGAAATCGCCGCCGCCGGCCGGTTGCTTGACGCCATACCGGGCCGGGAAGCCATCAATCAATTGGTTCGCTACGAGGCCGATATCCGGTTTTTGACCAACGATAACGCCCGGGCCTGCGCCCTGGCCGCCGCCCAGGTCACCAATTTTGACAGCTCCTACTGGCAGAAGGCGTTCATATTCTGTCAGGCCCTGGCCGGCGAACAGGACAAGGCGGCGCTGGGAGTCGCCCTGCTGCGTGAAATCGGTGTCCGGGACCAGGCGTTTTTCACTCTGGTCGACAGGCTTACCGGCGGGGATACACCGCTCGAAAGCCTGACCGATCCGACCCCCCTGCATTTATCCATGGCGCGGGCCGGCAAGGTTCAGTTGCCCGGGGATGTGGTGACTTCGAACAAGCCCGGGATTCTCAGATCAATCGCCACCAGTCCCAACGCCCCCGTTGAAATCAGGCTGGAGGCCGCCGAACGGGCCGAACTGGCGGGCGCCCTGGATGTCGATACCCTGCGCCAGCTCTATACCGGCGCAACGTTTTCCGAACAGGAACTGGCCAATCCACTATCCCGCGCCGAAGCCGAAAGCGGGCCGTTAAGCCGGGCGCTGCTGTACCGCACGGCGCTGGTTCAAACGGTGCCGACGGCGCAGGCCGAAGTAGTCGCCAGAGCCCTGGACCTGGCCAGGGAAGGCGGGCGTTATCCATCGACCGTCAGGGTGTTTTTGCCGGTACT
>VAPL010321852.1_pt1 | contig 18606 bp, 17 predicted proteins | sample 3395061 | NCBI WGS metagenome assembly VAPL01 (sample SAMN08290444, study PRJNA428436) | hydrothermal vent metagenome | isolation source: Deep-sea hydrothermal vent chimney 2 | place: Pacific Ocean: Juan De Fuca Ridge | depth 2182 m m | reverse complement strand
TTTGTGAAATACCATATTATCAATTTATGCCAAACAGAAGATAATGATAGAAGCTGCTGGTCAACTTCGAATCCCGCAGAAACTGAAAAATAACCAGTTTAACTTTAAGTTAAAAACGGATGGATATTATTATGAATTTATCGTTAGAAAAAAAACGGATGCCGGTTTTGTTTGTGAGTCATGGCAACCCCTTATCTGTTATGGACGACCAGATGACACAAGCTTACGGGGCGTGGGCTGCAAGCCTTCCCAAACCCAAGGCGATCCTTATTTTTTCCGCACATTGGGAGAGTCGAGAGTTGATTGTTGGGGAGATTACATCACATGAAGAGTTGATATATGATTTTTATGGATTTCCAGACAAATTATATGATCTACAATATCCAGCCCCTGGTGCTGAATGGCTGGTTAGCGAAGTGGTTCACTTGTTGGGCGAGGAAGTACCACAGCGTGCAAGAGGATTGGATCATGGTGTTTGGATACCGCTAATGCGCATGTGGCCTAACGCTGATATACCTATATTGCAAATTAGCCAGCCTGCAAATTATAGCAACCAAGCATTGTATGAATTGGGTGAGCGCTTATTGCCACTGCGTGAACAAGGTGTCATGATTATTGGTGCAGGGACGTTAACTCACAATTTAAAAGAAGGGCTTTCAGGTCGGTATAGCAAAATACCTGATTGGGTTTCGAAATTTGACGACTGGATTGCGCAGACATTGCAAAGAGACCCAAAAAAGTTAATCGAATGGGAAACCAACGCGCCAGAGCCTCAGCGAAACCATCCTACACCAGAACATTTTCGCCCGTTATTAATTGCCGCAGGTGCTTCAATTTTTGGCGAATCCCTTAAGTTTCCTTTGCTCGGTTTTGATATGGCCGTTTTTAGTCGGCGCAGTGTGCAGTTTGGATAATGAACCTGGAGTATTCTTATGAATTCTGTAACCGCGTTAAGTATGATAAATAAAGCCATTAGTTTTTCTAAGAAATTGAATGCTCCGCCACTCGCAATTGTTATTTTAGATGGTCGATCAACAGTCAAGGCCGCTATTTGTGATGATGGTGTTAGTACACTTCGGTATGAAATTGCGCTGGGTAAAGCCTCGGCAGCGCTGGGCATGGGCTTTGGGACGCGTCAATTTAACACGTTAATAACAAATGGTGTATTACCGGAAATGTTTGCTAACTGTATTAATGGCTGTGCACAAGGAAACTTTATACCGTTACCAGGTGGTGTCTTGATCATGAATAAAAATCAGAACGTCATTGGTGCGATAGGTGTTTCCGGGGCAAATTCTGACCAAGACGAAGCCATTGCTGTACAAATTATCGAAGCTGAAAATTTATTGCCATCGCCGTAGTCTTGTTTCTTTGATACGCTGTCCAAAGCAAATAAGGCGTGTAATTAGATCTAAATTTTAATCGCTATGGGTATATGTGCACAAAGTGGCCATAAAAGCTACAAACCAAAATTATCCACCCCTAATTCTTCTATAATCATAAAGTAAAATATTTTCGTTTTCATCGTATTTTTCTTGTATTAAAAAGTGATTGATGGTCTTTTCATGCATATCAGAGCGTATCTATTTACTTGTGCTGTTCTGATATATAGCCAAAGTATCGGTTAGTTGATAATAGAAGACAAGATGAGGGACAGATTGATAATCTGTCATATATTATGAATACAGTTAAGGGTTGATATGGACAAAATTTCTTGTATGAGAGCATTTGTTGCCGTGGTTGAAGCCCATGGTTTTTCGAGTGCGGCCAGAAAATCAGGTATAAAAAAGGCGTTACTGAGTAAATACGTTGCGCAACTCGAAGACCAACTGGGTACGAGGTTGTTGCAGCGAACAACTCGGCATGTGAGTTTAACTGAAGTAGGTCGTGCGTATTATGTTCGATGTCTGCCATTGCTTGAAGAGTTGAGCGAGTTGGAGTCGTCAGTGCAAGAGATACAGTCTGCGCCGTCTGGTGAGTTAAAACTTAGTGCACCAACTTCATTTTCTGAGCTACATTTAATGAATATTATTTCTGAGTTTTCTAAAAAATATCCTGACATCCGCATGACTATGATGCTGACCGATAGGTTAGTAGATCTTGTTGAAGAAGGTGTCGATTTGGCTTTGCGTATAGGTCAATTACAGGATTCGAGTCTGGTCGCGCGTCATTTGGCTAATGTGCCAATTATTGCCTATGCTTCACCTGCATATTTGCAGCAATATGGTGAACCGAAGACGCCGGAGGGTTTAGCACGCCACCAATGTATTGTTGATACGAATTATAGAGGTGGTACCCGTTGGCATTTTTCACGCGATGAAAAAAATACAATTGTTACGGTGGCAAGTAAACATTATGTGAATAGCGCCATCGCAGTGAAATCATTAGTCTTGACAAATAATGGCATTGCTCTTAGCCCTATTTTTGTTGTCGCTGATGATATTAAGGCAGGTCGTTTGAACATTATTTTAAAGAGTTATGAAATTGAAACGTTTGGCTTATACGTTGTATATTCACATAGAAGGCATTTGTCTGCAAAAACGCGACTTTTTGTTGATGCGCTTCTTGCCTATTTTACGACGATGAAAAAGTGGGAAGACGCGCTAATGGAGTAGAGTGAATGAACTGATGTGGCTACACTATTTTTAAAATTTCTGTGAATCTCATCGTTTTTATTAATATCGGTAGGTGTTTTCGTAAATCATTTCACCCCATCCTTCGGCTTTCCCCCCGCCAGCCTGACTGCCGAGATACCCACCCAAGCCTCCAACAATAATACCGCACCACAGTATACTGCTGCCGCCTGATGGCAGTGCAAATACAACAGAACAAAGACTGTGTCCTAATAAAAATACACCGAATGCCCCCCTCACTAAACCTACTCTTGGCACATTCCTCTTCTCTCCCTGTCAGGCAGGCTTTTTTAAAATTCATCACGCTTTGACCCGCATCCAGTGCGACGACGCCATAGCCCGCCCCTTTCAAAAACTGGCTGTACCTTTTTACTTTGGCGTGGGTTTTGACGAAGCCGTCGAGTTCGGCGGCGTATACGGGGTGTACTTTGACTTGATGGAGTATGGTTTTGGGATCCAGGCCGAGGCTTTTGATCAGGTTTTTTCGATCCAGCTTTAAAAAAATAGATTGCCGATCAGCATACTGCCCAATGTTGTGTCTAGCTTATTGAGCAATAAGCCTCGCATCCGGGAAAATTTTTGATGGCTTCATTTACCTTGTGTAAAGGTTTCATGGTAGAGGTCTTGAAGGTCGTCCAGTATGTCTTCAACGTGTGCGAGGTCAAAAGACCTCACTCTAGCAATATGAAAGATGTTGTTACACTCATTGCCCTTTACGAGTGTATTGACTGGAGGCGGGCTTGCGCAGTAATGTACAGGTCGAACTTGCCTCGACAATGTGCCGGGAAGGCATGTGTAAATGTAAACTAAGGTGCGGATTAAGACACCGGCATAAAGGCGAAAGCCGTCGGCAACAGCAAAGCTCCGCTCCTTAGTTTGGCGCTTACGTTTCAAATATTCGATCCCACACGCTCTTGGCAGACCATCGGTTGTAACGGACATAAACACGATGCCAATAACCAAGCTTCTTCGGCAAATCACGCCACGGCACTCCAGTTCGGCAATCCATGATACCACTTCTATAAACTGACGATTATTTACTGCTGTTACTCCGCAATCTGTCGATTTACCTGGCAATAAATCCTTAATACTGTCCCATTGGTCTTTCCGTAATACTGTGCGTTCCGCGTTCCAGGCTACTCTTTCAAAAGGACACTATTTTAATCCTTTTTTTAAAATCATGCTTAATTGAGAACGCCCCCTAAGAATTGTTGATCAAGAAGGTAGAATTAAAGCGAATAAAAATCCGTATTTCCCCTTATATACAAAAATAAAAAAACGAACTAAATTCACAGAAAAATAAAAAACGAAATTTAATCTCTTGGGCTTTTTAAAATTGACTTATCAATTTTATTTTAGCAGCCACTTTTTTTGTTCATAAAATAAACCCGGTTTACGACTGAGGATGCAGGTCTACATGATGTTAGCCATGCTTATGGTTGATTCGCTCGTTTGGGTAGCACCGGAAAACGGTAATAATTAAATCAATAACCGTTTATTACAGCTCTTTACAACACAGAATACGTTTTAATGGTAAAAAACTTAGGGTACGAACCTTATTCGCTGAGGATAAGGAACCGTTGTAAATATTATCTGAGTCCACGTGGCCGGAACGATTACAGTGGTCGCTAAATAATTAGAGATATGTGTTGATTTGAGCAGATGATTTGTCAAAGGAAAGACTAAATAATGAAAATGAAGGGATGCTAATGATTAAAAAAACAAACTCAAAAAAAACCAGGCGGAGCAGCAGATGGATCAACTCATTTGTGTTTCTGCTGCCTCTTTTTGTTTATTCGGTTATTACGGAAGCGATTGTTACCGATAAAGATGACATTGAACTGGTCAGGCAAATTACCGGAACGGCTGCGGAGCATTGTGAAGATGCTGTTGCCTCTGAAGATTTTTTAGCGGTATTTGAATGTGGCGATGCATTTTTTGATTTCCGGTTTAATGCGGTTGACGGTGGTGGAGGTAACGTTGGTGATGGTGGGCGTTATACACGACTGCCTCGCGCAGATCTCGTTGGCTCAGGGGAGTGGGCCGATCATTTCCCGAGACGCACAACGGGGCCCAATGCGGCAGGTTGTGTGACGTGTCATAATGCGCCCGTTGGTACGGCTGCCGGGCCTAATGTGGCAAATGTCATTCGTGACCCGTTGCACAGCGGGATTCCAGCGATGTTTATTCAACGTAATACGCCGCATCTTATGGGTTCAGGGGCTCTCCAGCTTCTTGCGGAAGAAATGACCACCCGTTTGCACCGTATTCGTGACAAGGCAACACGCAAGGCCTGTCATGAAAGTCATCATGTCTGGGCTACGTTAAAAGCCAAGGGTGTTCAATTTGGAAAAATCAGCATCACACCAACATCGGGCGATCATCAATCTCGTGGTGATTGCGAAGTGAGTATCGATTACTCGCATGTTCAGGGGATTGATGATGATCTCGTCGTTAAACCTTTTTCGTGGAAGGGGTCAGATGTTTCGTTGCGTAAATTTACCATTGATGCGTTCAATAACGAAATTGGTATGCAACCGATTGAAACGACGGGCGCTGGTATGGACGGTGATAACGACGGTGTGACTGATGAAGTTTCAGTGGCGGATGTCACGGCAATGGTCATCTATCTGGCCGGTCAGACTCGCCCACATACCCAGGTGGAACTCGATCAGTTACGTCGTGAGCTGGTTGCAGCAGGGCAGTCCGATACAGTGGAGCAACTGGGCCTGCCGGTATTGACCAAAACAGAAAAAATGTCGATTAAACGGGGAAAGACAATTTTTCGCGAAGTGGGTTGCGCTTTTTGTCACAAACCCGAGATGGTTCTTAAAGACTCCGTTTTTCGGGAGCCTGCACGTCATCCTCATTACAATATTGATGCATTGAATGCGGGTCTGGATCCGGCAATGCCGATAAGTTTTGATCTTGCTCGGGATATGCCGGATAACCGGATTAACGTTGATGGCAAGATAAGAAATCTGGCAAATTTAAAGAAAAATAAAGGCGGTTATGCCGTCGTCAAACTGTTCAGTGATTTAAAACGTCATGACATGGGGTCTTGCTTAGCCGAAAGCATTGATGAGGCAGGAACGGGTGCCTCGGTATGGATGACAAAGGAGTTGTGGGGCATTGGTGGAACAGGTCAATATCTGCACGATGGAAGAGCGTCAACAATCGAGGAAGCGATTCTGGAACATTGTGGAGAAGGAAGTCATTCACGTCAAAAATTTGAAGAACTTGACCTTGATAAAAAGAAAGATCTTGTCAGGTTTATTGAAAACCTTGTTATTCTGAAAACAGATTGAAGAGTGGTTGATGTTCAGGCCAGGCGCCTGTCGGGTTTTTGGGTGATCATCGCAAGAGAAAGCCATTTTAAGCCCGTTTTTTTGATCATTTGAGGCCTAATTTAACGAAAGTGATCGGGAAAACGGGTCAAAATAAATTTTCCGCAGTAGATTCTCTATTCTCGGACAACCTTTTGGTGCACTAGTATTCAATAACAGATTTTCTGCTCTGCCTTTTGGTCAGAGGCGTTGGGTTTGTCAGAAAGCCACGCCAGTATTTTGGTAGTGATTCAGGTACAAGGACAAATAAAGATAGGTGACGATATGAATATATTAAATTTCTGTAAGCGTCCTGCCTGGGTGCTGGTTTTAATTGCATTAACTCTTTATGTTTCTTCTGCGCAGGCACATTTAAAATGGTTCGTTGATGATTCACAACAGGCGCATATTTATAATAATTTAATTTTCTATTCATTAACCTGGGTCAGTATTGGCGTTGTATTAATTTTAGTAGGCATTCTTATTGACAGAATTTACCCTAAAATATCAGCGTCATGGCAGCCGAAACTCATTGAAAAATATGCAACGTCAATTTTAGGAATATTAGTGGGTATTTCATTGATTATTAGTGCCCTAGGTGGAAACTTATTTTCAATGAATATCAAGGGTTCCGGTGCATTACATACTACACTGTTATTAGTCGAAGGGTTCATCGGCGTAAGTTTGATTATTGGATTGGCGGTGAGGCAAGCATCGCTTTTGTTAATGGCTCTATGGCTGGTTGTTACACAAGTCGCCGGTTTAGCAGTTACGTTGGAAAACCTTTGGGTCCTGGGAGTCGCGATATTTTTTTGTTACGCGGCAGGCCAGTGTTACGCTATTCTCGTGAAGATGTTTTTTATCTATCAAGTTTCGCTATCAATCAAGCTCAAGCATTAACCTTTCTTAGAGTTTTTATTGGTGCCAATTTAATTTTTTTAGGATTAAGTGAAAAAATTATGGTGCCTGAATTAGGCCTGGCGTTTTTACAGGAACATCAATGGAACTTCATGCAACACCTGGGTTTTTTTTGGTTTACTGACGAACTCTTTGTCTTCTCGGCAGGTGCGGTAGAAGTTATCTTAGGTATTTTTCTTGTAGCAGGATGGACGGTAAGGTTAACGGCTGTTACTTTGGCGATATTCTTTCTTACTCCACCGTTTTTTATGGGACCTGCCGAAATAATTGGCCACATCCCCCATATTTCTATTGTTGCCATGATATTATTATTTGGCCGAGGATGCACACTTAAAATTGCTCTTGCTTCACTGGCGAGTATGCTAAAGCGCGCGAGGACATCACATCAAGCGCCACTTATCTGATTTAGGCAGCGTGTTCGCTGGTTTTGTTAGGGGATCGTGGTTCAGCACTTGAACATCTTTGCATGTATCACATGCAATCTGCACCACACTCTTATCAGCGTTGCGCGTTATCCTAAAAACCGCAGTAGAGCATCCCTGCTACTCGGGTTTTCCTTTCGCACAGTCTAAATTCGTCCACTTCCACAACGTTTCTTCAAGCAAACAAAACATCTGGCGGGTGCAGCTCTGTGCGTTTGCCGGGGTGACAATGGCCATTTGACCGGCTTGCACTCGTTCTTCCAAGTGGCTGTTGACGCTTCTATGGGCGCGGTCGATGTAAGCAAGGCTGCTTTAGATGATTCGTCATAAAAAAAAGTTTATTTTCTATTTTTGAGTTCTTTTATTTTTCTGGTTAGGGTGTTTCTTCCCCATCCCAGCAGTTTGGCGGCTTCTTGGCGTCGCCCTTGAGTGTGTTTAAGTGTAATGTCGATCAGGGTTCGTTCGAAATTGGGCAGGGCGGTATCTAGAATATTGGATTCGCCGCTGGCGAGTTGCTGGCCAGCCCAGAGCGATAAAGCGTGTTCCCAGTGGGTGCTGGTGAGGTCAGGTTCATGGCTTGGTTTTAGCTCAGGCGGTAAATCTTCCATATGTATTTCGTGGCCTGAGGCCATGACTGTGAGCCAGCGACAGGTGTTTTGCAATTGACGAACATTGCCTGGCCATTCAAGGCGACATAAATAGTGTTCGACTTCTTTTTTAGGTCGTTTAACTTCTTCATCCAGTTCCTTGGCGGCTTCTTGTAAAAATAAGTGAAGCAGCAGTGAAATGTCTTCGCGGCGTTCTCTCAGTGCTGGAAGCGTGATGCGAATAACATTGAGCCGATGAAACAAGTCCTCTCTGAACTGGCCTTTTTTGACGCGTTGCTCCAAGTTTTGGTGTGTTGCGGCCACAATACGTACGTCGACCTTAATGGGCGTATGACCACCCACACGATAAAATTCGCCATCGGCTAAGACGCGTAACAAACGAGTTTGTAGTTCGGCAGGCATATCCCCTATTTCATCTAAAAAAAGAGTACCGCCATTGGCTTGTTCGAAGCGACCCAGGCGAGTGGCTTGAGCGCCAGTAAAAGCCCCTTTTTCGTGACCAAATAACTCCGACTCTAGCAATTCTCTGGGAATAGCCGCAGTATTGAGTGCAATAAAGGGCTGTTCTGCCCTGGGGCTATGGCGATGTAGGGCGTGTGCAACGAGTTCTTTTCCCGTTCCTGATTCGCCATTGATCAAGACGGTGATGTTAGATTTGCTCAAGCGGCCAATGGCTCTGAACACTTCTTGCATGGCGGGGGCTTGGCCGATAATTTCAGGTGTTTTATCAAGCTTGACGGCTTGTTGGGTCTGTTGTCGACCGCGATGTTGAGTGACGGCACGCCTGACCAAATCAGTCGCTTCATCAATGTCAAAAGGTTTGGGCATGTATTCAAAGGCACCGCCTTCGTAGGCTGATACTGCGCTTGAGAGGTCGGCGTGTCCGGTCATCACAATGACGGGTAAGTCAGGGTAGTGCTGGGTGATAAAGTCGAGCAATTGCAGTCCATCTGTACCGGGCATGCGAATATCAGTAATGATGGCGTCTGGTTGAGATATAGCTAATGATTCTCGTAGTCCACTGGCATTTTCGAAAGCTGAAACGGCCATGCCGGCTTGGTTGAGGGCTTTTTCTAACACCCAGCGAATAGAGCGATCATCATCAATAACCCAGATATGGCCTTGCTTATTCATGAGTCATGTCCATGGGTAGCAGTATTTTGAATTCAGTATGGCCTGGCAGGCTATGACATTCTATTAACCCTGTATGCTGATTGATGATGGATTGTGCAATTGAGAGCCCCAGTCCGGTGCCTTCAGCTCGTGTTGTCACCATGGGGAAAAAAATTTTTTCTTTCATGTCGTCAGGAATGCCGGGGCCATTGTCTATGATGCTGATACAGAGGACGAGGCGGTGCCGGGTTGCGCCTATTGTGATTTGACGTTTGGCTCGTGTTTGTAGCGTAATCTGTCCATTGTGGCTTACCGCTTGAGTTGCGTTGCGGACGATGTTGAGCAGGGTTTGTATTATTTGATCCGGGTCGAGCTGTATTTCTGGGAGACTTGGGTCATAGTCTCGTTTGAGTTGGAGAGTGTCTGGTGTTTCGGCGTTAACGAGGGTGCGCACATGTTCAATTAGTTTATGAATGTTCGTTGGGCATTTTTGTGGGCGAGTGTACGGTCCAAGTAGGCGGCCTACGAGTGTTTGCAGGCGGTCTATTTCGCTGGTGATCACCTGGGTGTATTCCTTTAAAGAATGATGTGGTAGTTCACGTTCAAGTAGTTGGGCTGCACCTTTAATTCCGCCTAAAGGGTTATTGATTTCGTGAGCCAGTCCACGTACCACCGCGTGCGTTGTATCGTGTTGAGACAGTAAATTTTTTTCTCTTATTATTTGTAATCTACGGTCTATTTGCTGTAGCTCCATAAGGTAAACTTGACCTAGGTCTGGAGCAATAAACGGAGTCACAGTACAGTCTACAGTGATCCGGCTGAGGTTAGGCAGGGCGACTTCCAGTTCGCGTTGCGTGAGGCTATTAGCTCTTGTTTTTGTGGTGACAAGGGCTTCCATGAGTGCGTTGGTTTGTTCGAAATAATCGTTACCATACCCCTGTTTTAATTGTCGGTAGCTGATGGCCAGCAGCATTTCTCCTGCGGGGTTGATGTGCTCTAATTTTAGCTCATCGTTGAAAAGCAGGGTCGCGGTGTTTAGGTTCTCCAGAATTTTTTGATTCAGGGTTTCAATGGTCATGAGCTGTCTAAGGTGCCGCTTTCTTGTGTAATATAGAGAAGCGTCGCAAGTGGAAAGAGACGGTAGCGGTAGAGCGGATGACTTTCCCTTGTTTGTTGTGGATGTTGGCGGAAACGGTGTGTGTTCCCCGGTCAATATTGTTGAGTGTTGTTTGGTTGGTTGTTCCTTTGGCGACTTGTTTTCCATCCAGGTTGATGTTGATAGTGTGGCCTAATTCGGTGCTTAACTGCGGATTGATATCCAGTTGAATCGTTATGGATCCGGAATTTTCTCTGATCGTGCTGTTGTCGCGAGGTGACGTTATTTTAAAGGTAGAATAGTTTATCTTAGGTTGTGGGTTTTCCTTTTTTTGTTCTTTCGTCGACGACGTGGGTGGTGGTGTGGTTTCGCGTGCAGTGATGGTACTGATTGGGTCGAGTTTTATGGGCTGGGCTCCTTTGGAGGGGGCCTGGTCTGAATACGTGATAGAGCCATCGGGCTCAATAGATTTGTATATTTGGGCAACGCTGGAAAAAGGAAGATAAAGTATAATTAAGCCTGTCATCAGCGACACTTTCATGCTCTCTAGCACTCCTCTTGTCAAATCTAAAATTCTGCTTTTTACTAATCACCTAGATCCTGGTTAAGTGCTCACATTCACTCAGCACAAGCTTTTGATCCGTAGAGCGAGATGAAACTTTTCGGTCATCACAATAAGTGATGACATTCAAAATCGTCATTCGTTCTACGAATCAATATCTTGCATTGTGCAAATACGATCATTTTCAGGGTTCAGGTAAAAAATGAAAAAAAACGCCCCGATTGGGGCGTTTTTCGTATTCCCTTGAACCCTATTTATAAGCTGTAATACATGTCAAACTCAATAGGATGCGTGGTCATGCGCAATTGTGTGACTTCTTCCATTTTTAGTGAAATATAGCCGTCGATCATATCGTCGCTGAAGACACCACCTTGAGTCAAAAAGTCTCGGTCTCCGTCAAGCGCGTCAAGTGCTTGATCTAGCGAGGAACAAACAGTAGCGATGCTTTTCTCTTCTTCTGGTGGTAGGTCATATAGATCTTTATCCATAGCTTCGCCAGGGTGGATTTTATTCTGAATACCGTCCAGACCGGCCATCATTAGTGCAGCAAAGGTGAAATAGGGATTACCGCAAGCATCAGGGAAGCGGACTTCGATACGGCGTGCTTTAGGGCTGGAAACATGAGGGATGCGTATGGATGCAGAGCGGTTGCGTGCAGAGTAAGCCAGCATAACCGGGGCTTCAAAGCCTGGAACCAAGCGTTTGTAGCTGTTGGTGCTGGCGTTAGTAAAGGCATTCAATGCGCGGGCATGTTTAAAAATGCCGCCAATATAAAACAAGGCTTCATCCGAAAGGCCACCATAAGCGTTGCCAGCGAAGATGTTTTTGCCGTTTTTTGCTAGTGATTGGTGAACGTGCATGCCGTTACCATTGTCACCCACCAGCGGTTTAGGCATAAACGTTGCTGTTTTACCATAGGCATGAGCTATATTTTGCACTACGTATTTAAGGACTTGATTCTGGTCTGCACGTTTGACGAGGGTATTGAACGCGGTACCAATTTCACATTGACCTGCTGTTGCTACTTCGTGGTGATGGACTTCAACCTCAATGTCCATTTCTTCTAGTGCCAGACACATGGCCGAACGGATATCATGTAATGAGTCAACCGGGGGGACAGGAAAATAGCCTCCTTTTAATTGTGGTCGGTGACCCATGTTGCCGTCACTAAACACTTTCTCGGAGTTCCAGGTGGCTTCTTCCGAGTCTACTTTATAAAAAGAACCACTGATGTCTGCACCCCAGCGTACGTCGTCGAGAATAAAAAATTCGGGTTCAGGGCCAAAATAGGCCGTGTCTGCAATTTTAGTTGATTTTAAGTATTCTTCAGCCCGTTTGGCTACTGAGCGGGGGTCGCGCTCATAGCCTGTCATTGTATCGGGTTCAAGGATATCGCAACGAATGATGAGCGAAGGTTCGTCGGTAAAAGGATCCATCAGCGCCGTATCTGTGTCAGGCATGAGCACCATGTCGGATTCGTTGATCCCTTTCCAGCCCGCTATAGAAGAACCATCAAACATTTTCCCTTCTTTGAATAGCTCGTCATTGATCTGGCTGACAGGCAGAGAGACATGTTGTTCTTTACCACGGGTGTCGGTAAAACGCAGGTCGACGAATTTTACATCATTATCTTTTATTAGTTTTAATACATCTTGTGACATTACCACTCCTCCAGTGCATTGCTATTTTAATGTTTCCATATCTTCCTACAGTGTACACGCATTAGGAATATTTTTAAGTCGTTACTTTAATTTGCGAATCTGCGCTACTGTTACTGTTCACGAATCAAGTTAGCAAACCGTCACCAGCAACTAGTGTGCCACTTTTATAGTTAAGGTTATTTCGCCATCTTTATTTTGGCTGTCTATTATTTCATGGCCATGTATTCTACACCAGGCAGGAATATCGTGAAGTGCGCCTGGGTCTGAGCATAAAACCACCAGTATATCTCCACTGTTGAGTGTTTTGATTTTATTTTGGGTACGAATGACAGGGAGCGGGCAAATGAGCCCTTTAAGGTCGAATATTTCGCGATTCATAAATACCAGTTCTCAGGAATGTCGTCCGTTTGCAGGGGGGTGACATCCAGGGTGTACTCGTCCTTGCCCAGTTCCTTGACGGCAATGCTGACAATAGAGGCTTGTTTTCCCTGGCTAAAACGGGCGCAAAGGCGGGCAGCAAGCTCAATGTCATCTTTATTTTGGGCGGTACCATCTAATAATGCCAATGCACCGGCATGGCTGGTTGGGCGCAGGTGAGTGAATTGTTTACGATAGCCTTCCAGAAAGCGATTTTCTCCTTCTTCCCGGGCGACGATAAGTTTGAAGTGGGGTTTGGGTCGCAAGTGACGACCTACTTTTAATAACATGATATCGTCAAGTTCATAGTTTCTATCGTTGCGCGCAGTCCACATGTCTATCAACTTGCTCGAATAGGCTTTGTCGGTTAAGAAACAGCAGCCTCCAGCGGGCTGTGAATAGTCGCTAAAACCATAATTTTTAGCAAGTTCTATTTGTGGCTTGCGAGAACGCCCGGTTAACCCTAAGAGACGTTTTCGATCAACCCAACCTTCTGTTTCTGGAACGGTTTCGGTTAACCTCTGAGCACAAAGGGGTCGCAACAAACGGTTATGGGTATTGGTGTCTCTCACCACGATCTGCATGGTATCGCGGCGTTGTGACATGGGTCTTTGGCCTAAAACCTCGCCAGTAATAATAAAATCAAACTCATTTTCGGCCATCCATTCTTGTGCTTTTTTGACCATAAAGCATTTGCAATCCAGGCAGGGGTTCATGTTGGCACCATAGCCATGTTTGGGGTTGAGTAAAACTTCTTTGTATTCTTCTATAACATCGATAATGTGGAGTTTAATGCCCAGCTGCTCCGCAACCCAGAGCGCATCATTACGTTTTGCTTTATTCCGGTCTTTTTTGCGAATCGCATGAGTATGTCCTTCAACACAAAAACCGGTATAAAAATTGATTCCTTCTACATGGATGCCTTGATCTAGGATAAGTTGGGTTGCGAGCATGGAGTCAAGTCCACCTGAAATGAGCGCGATTGCGCGGCGTTGCTTTGTCATGAGGTATCGATATTTATTGAAGATTAAAGATGAATGGTCTGAACCTGATTTTAGCAGCAGAGTATCGTTTAACTCAATAGGCAGGAGGGGCTTGGGGTGTGGGGCGCGCTAAATTAGTGCTTTTAATAGTCTTAATGTGTCAAAGTGGTGCTGTTAGTGGGATTTAAATGTGCATTATTAAAAGAATTAATCTTAATAAGGTTTATCTGATTGGCTGAAGCTAACATGAAAAAAAGAAATTCATACGTTTGTGGCGTGGGGTTGCTGATTTTGGCCTGCGAGAGTATCGCTGCGTCTGATCATCTCGGGTCTCAATTTGATTTTACGTTGTCATTTGAGGCTGGCTACAGGCAAGATGATTTAAGTTGGAATGAAGCGGCTCCGGGCGGATTTCCTAATGTTTTATCTGAATTGACGTGGCGTAAGATGGATGTGGCTTACGGACGAATTTTCGGTGATTTCAGTTTCCAAAATCGATATTATCTTAAAGCTTTAGCCGGGTTCGGTGAGGTGACCAGGGGAAAGAACAGAGATGTCGATTATTCAGGTGATAATAGAACTTTGGAGGTTTCACGCTCTGACAATCAGGCGGGGGGGGATGTGCGAGACTTCAGCTTGGGAGTGGGTGTGAAATTTCATTGGGATAGCGCTCCTGTGGCAAAAAAAATAACTCTGATTCCATTAGTGGGATACGCCTATCATTTGCAAGACTTAATGATCACCGATGGTTTTCAAAGTAATCCGCCTACAGGTAAATTTCCGGGTTTAAATAGTAGCTACGATACACTCTGGAAAGGCGCGTGGTATGGCCTGGATCTGTTATTTAATTTTAATACAACGTGGGGTCTGAATCTGGGTTTTGAATATCACCCTAAGGTCAACTTCACGGCGGAGGCTGATTGGAATTTGAATGCCAATTTTCAGCGTCCGCTTAGTTTTGCTCAAAAGACGGAGGCGAAGGGGCTGTATTGGAAAATAAATGCTTTTTATAGATGGGATGAACGTTGGAATTTTACTGTTCTAGTTGAAGGTTTTCAATGGCAAAGCAAGAACGGCAACGGCACGGACACCACTTTTCTGGCTAACGGAACTTCCGTGCAATTGCCTTTAAATGAAGTGACATGGGATGCTATGGGTGTTCTGTTGGGTGTGACATGGACAATAGATAGTGATGGGAGGTAATGTTGTTTGGCGATCTATTCAATAGGTGATGTGCAGGGTTGTTATGATGATTTATGTCGTTTATTAGATCAGATTAATTTCGACTCCCAACATGACCAGCTTTGGTTTGCCGGAGATTTAGTGAATCGTGGATCTCAATCTGTTGAGGTTTTACGGTTTGTTAAGGGGCTGGGTGAGCGTGCTGTTGCGGTATTAGGCAATCATGATTTACATTTGCTCGCGGTGGCCTGTGCTGAAGCGAATGGCCAATCAACGTGTCGCAAGCAGGATACTTTTACCGATGTTTTGCATGCCGATGATCGCGACGAGTTACTAACCTGGTTGAGGTACTTGCCTCTGGTGCACTACAGTGATGAGCGGGATGTGTTGATGGTGCACGCGGGTATTGCCCCGCAATGGACGTTAGCTCAGCTGCTCAGTTATGCCTCGGAAGTCGAAACTATTTTACGCAGTGATGACGCGACGTTATTCTTCAAACAGATGTATGGCAACCAGCCTGATCAATGGCGCGAAGATTTACACAGTTGGTCGCGTTTGCGATTTATTACCAATACGATTACCCGTTTACGGTATTGCGATCGGGAAGGACGACAGGTTTTATCAGAAAAAGGGCCGCTGGGCAGTCAGGCTAAAGGCTTAATGCCTTGGTATGAAGTGCCCGAGCGTGCTAGCAGCAACCACACTATTCTCTTTGGGCATTGGGCCGCTCTGGGCGCAGGCCGACAACAACAGCACGTATTTTCCTTAGACAGTGGTTGTGCCTGGGGCGGGGCAATTACCGCGCTGTGCTTGGATGATTTTGAATATCACAGTACGCCTTGTTTAACCTGAAAAACGCTATACCTATAGCGTTATGAACTTAGATATTATCATGCTCAACTGTACCTCATTTAATGTTGCCTTTTCAGGTGGTAGCGCAGAGTTATTCGCTAATTTGGTCCATTAATAATTTCTGGCTCATCCCACAATGCGGACCAAACTTTGGCATTATCTATATAATGAATAGCATTGTTCGCAATCACACTTCGAGGGTTTCGAGCATTATGCCAACGAGGCTCATTAGATGCCTTCACGGCTTGGATAACGCCAGAATCGGTCATAGAAGCTATTGTAGATGTTGAGCCATCATCAACTTCTAATAACTGTAAGCCACGGTATGTCCATTTATAGTTAGTGAAATGATTCGAGATTATATCTTCAGTATCATAAACACTAATCGGTAAAGCTATTTTGTGCTTCCCTGTTTCAGCATTTGATAAAATAGCAAATGCGCGATAATCATAACTTAATGCCGTATTACTACCTTGATAGCCTATGATTATCTTATTTAAAGTCATGGGCTTACTTTTATCACTGACATCAAATAGCGCAATTTTTATTCCTTGAGTACGTCCATCCTCTGTTGCATCCTGCCCCACACCTAATAGCAAGTTATCATTAATGGGGTGTAGGTAATCTGAAAATCCAGGAATTGATAATTCTCCTTCGATAAAGGGTGCAGCCGGATCTTTGAGGTTGATCGCATAAAGTGGGTCTGTTCTTCGAAACGTAACAATATAAGCATAATCACCAAAAAATCTTACTGCATAAATATCTTCGCCTGGTTTTCCAATCTTTGCAGGATGCGTTTTATTGGGCAATTGACTTAATACAGATAAAACTTTTTCATCGCTTTCATTTTCACGCAGTACATATAAACGGTGAACAGGACGTTGCTCAAAAGAAAAAGATGGCCTCGAAGTAGAGGCAATGGCGTCCTCTGTTCCGTCAGTACCGGGCGGGGATGCTGACGCATTCTCTTGAGGTGAGTCGATACCTGTTGTTTCATAATCGGTTACAACGATACGCAAGTCATCATTTAATTCACTCATCCTAAAAGATTTATTCCGCCAACCCGTCCAGCCGGGAATGCGTGCAGAACTTTGATAAAGCACGTTATCTTCTGTGTAGTTTAATTTATGAATAATGGTGTAATTTTTCCCAGGCGCATTGAGATCAGCAGAAGGCACATATTCTCCCCTCGTAAAATAAATCGCATTCGTAGAGGCATAAATTTCCGTACTACTCTCTAGCGTACAAAACGATTGAGTTTTTTCTGGTTCGATGACGGGAATGGTATACACAGCTAACAAGTTTGCAGCAAAAACGCTTTCTTTACTGCTTTCTTTAGGAACCATACAATGATTTACTTGTACAATATTTGTTTTTATCCCGTTAACCCAAGTCATGGGCAATATATCTTCGGTGGTAAGATTATCAATTAAAGTTTTATTCTCTTCTATAACAGATAATTCGTTACTGTTAACAGCCAATGCTGGCATCCATAAAGATTTTGAAGCGACAAGATAGAGCTTGCCATTCATGCTACGACTCGCATTATGATAACCCTCTACTTCAATGTCCCATTGTTTCTCTGGGTTTTCTGGATTACTCACATCATAAGCAATAACCAGAGTATTATTTGAACGGAAATATTGAAACGATTCATCACTATTTTTTGCGTTGGTTTGGGTTACTGCAATCAATTGGTTCGTTTTACCCGTTTCTGTGAAATTAGAAAGATATAGCCCGACAATAGAAGACACGGTTTGAGGAAGTTCTATTGTTGCTATTTCTTTTGTATCGGGGGATTGATTATCGAGCAACATCACTCGAATACTTGCTGGTTCTGAAGGTTTTACAGGAAGAATCGGAGAGTCGGGGTTAAGCAAACTTACATCCGCAGGCTCAATACCAACATCTGAATTAAATACAGCTTGTTGAGCCACAAAAAGATATTGGCCATCAGATTTAATTAAATCTGCTTCATCTACTCCAGCTTCAATCAGATTAGTATCACTGACGTTTATTGATGCATCTGCACCGGCAGGAGCCGCGCTGTCTGTCTGTATCTCTAGAGCAGAACCATTTTCTTGCGCTCTCGCAGATTCTTCGGCTGCTTGCCCCTCTTCAAGCATTCTTGTGAAATAAGCTTTGACATCATTTTCAAATTCAGAAGGGGATTCTGCTGTTTTTAATTGAATATTTGATCGCTTTTCCGATATCACGCCCAGATCATCGTCAGTCACTTCATTTTTATCATTGCACCCACTAATGAATAGTGTAGATAAAACAATAGCGATTGCAAAATAGCTTATGTCATTGTTAGTCCGCTTCATAATATTCCAACCTTTTCATTGTATAAAAGGGAAATAATCCCATCTGTTTTGATTGTATATGGGAAATATTCCCACGTCAACGTTGATATAATCAACATACTCCAAAAAAAATCAGTATTTATAGGAAGTTTATGACATTTCCATTGAGATTATTTTTTATTTTTTTTCCACTCTCCATGGCATCAATCGCTGTTATCGCAGCACCCGCTTTAAAGACAAGTATTGGCGCTGGGTATTTTTATAGCGAAGGAATATATCTGGATAAAGACACCTCAACTCTGACTAGCCTCCCCCTTTTTCTAAAAATACAGAAAAATTTAACCACTTTTAAAATATCTAGTCATGTTTATCGGTTTGACAGAAAAGACTCGAAAACATCAGAAATTCAATCTTCAAGTGGCTGGGGAAGTAGCTATTTCAGCCTCAAACAGCTATTTAAACTGAAAACCTTCCTACATTACATTGATATAGAGGGTAAAATTAATACACCTGCATCAAACAAGGCG
>VAPL010154960.1_pt1 | contig 18613 bp, 21 predicted proteins | sample 3395061 | NCBI WGS metagenome assembly VAPL01 (sample SAMN08290444, study PRJNA428436) | hydrothermal vent metagenome | isolation source: Deep-sea hydrothermal vent chimney 2 | place: Pacific Ocean: Juan De Fuca Ridge | depth 2182 m m | reverse complement strand
CGCGGACAGGACTCGAACCTGTGACATGCTCGTTAACAGCGAGCCGCTCTACCAACTGAGCTACCGCGGAATGTAAATATTTCGTTTTTTAACGAACTTTTAAACTAACCGAAGGGTTAATTCAGTAGCACGATTATACCTCAAAATTTTGGAAACGCAAAGCTTTTGCCGTATGTCACGAAAACTGTTATATTATAGATTATTACACTAATTTGAATTATAAAATCAAATGAAGTTCACCAGAAAAACAAAGATTATTGCCACTCTAGGTCCGGCATCTAACACTGAAAAAGTTTTAGAAAAAATGATAAAGGCGGGAGTTAATGTTGTAAGGTTAAATTTCTCGCATGGAGATTATGCTTATCATGAGAACACACTAAAGGCTGTGCGTGCTGCTTCAAAGGCAGTAGGAATCCCTGTGTCTGTGTTGCAGGATCTGCAAGGTCCAAAGATAAGAACGGGGGAGTTGTATAAAGATAAAGTCCTTTTAAAGAAGGGGAGTACTCTAACTCTCACGACCAAAAAATGTATAGGAGATGAGGTTAAGCAATTCATTAGTTACAAAAACTTACCCAAAGAGGTCAAGAAAGGAGATGTTATCTTGTTGGATGATGGAAAGCTGAAATTAGAAGTGATATCTGTTTCAGGGAGTGATATTAAGTGTAAAGTTATAATTGGTGGGTATATAGTACCGAGAAGAGGTGTGAATGTACCAGGGGTGTCGCTTAAGATAAGCTCTCTTACTGAAAAGGATAAAAAAGACGCTGCGTGGGGTGTACGTAACGAAGTTGATTTCATGGCATTTTCGTTTGTGAAGAGTGGTAAGGATGTTAAAGAGTTGAAAGATATTTTAAAAAAGTCTCGTGCTGACATTGCGGTGATCTCTAAAATAGAGACATGTGATGCGATCAATAATATCGATGAGATAATCTCAGAGACAGATGGTGTGATGATCGCCAGAGGGGACTTGGCCGTCGAGATGTCGCCAGAAGAGGTGCCGATGTTGCAAAAAATGATCGCAGAAAAATGCAATAATGCAGGTAAGCCTGTGGTTGTTGCTACTCAGATGCTTGAATCAATGATATTTTCTCCTGTTCCCACGCGAGCTGAAGTGTCTGATGTTGCAAACTCTATATTAGACGGAGCAGATGCTGTTATGCTTTCTGCCGAAACTGCTGTTGGTGAATATCCGATAGATACACTAGAGGTAATGTCTAATGTTGCAGAGAAGACTGAATCAATGAAGCCACATCATCGTTTGCTTACAGGTGGTATAAGTGAAGAGGCAGAAAAAGGTGGTCGCATTGAGACGGTTGATGCAATAACGCACTATGTGGTAAGTACTGCTCATGATGTTGGCGCAAAAGTTATCGTTGCATTAACGGAGACTGGTTCAACGGCGCGAATGGTATCTAGGTATCATTCAAGTCAACCTATAATCGTCCTGAGTCCAAATGAAAAAGCTTTAAAAAAGATAATGATTTCATACGGGTGTTATCCTATTGAGATCTCATCGCCAAAAAATCTTGGCGACGCGATCGAGAAAACACGAAAAATACTACTGAAGGAGAAGATTGCAAAAAGTGGAGATAAATTTGTACTTGCTGCTGGAGTGCCATTCGGCAAGGCTGGGGGTACTAATATAGTAATGGTTCAGGAACTTTAAATTATGTACATAAAGGTAAAGGCGGTTCCTGCGTCAAAGAAAGAGTGTTTTGAAAAACAATCAGAAGATACTTTCTCGGTGCATGTTAAAGAGCCAGCAGAGAGAAATCTTGCGAATAAGAGAATTGTTTTACTGATATCGGAGCACTTCGGTGCTTTAAGAGGGAAAGTGCGGATAGTAAGCGGACACAGGAGTAGGAATAAGATATTGTCTGTGGATGTGGAGTAATAATTTTGATATAATTGTTGTGTAGTAATTTAGAAAAACATTATGACTATAAATATAAAAGCGACTAATACAGAATTAACCCCGGCGATATCTTCTTACGTGGAGGAGAAAGTTGCAGGATTGGATAAATTTATTGTAGCAAAAGACCCAGAAAGTGTTTTGGCAAATGTTGAGATAGGGCTGAGTACCAAGCATCATCAGTCAGGCAAAGTGTTCCGCGCAGAAATAAATCTACACATAGGAGGGAAGTATATCCGTGCGGTGTCTGAGCAAGAGGATCTTTACGCGGCAATAGATGATATGCGTGATCAAGTTATCAGAGAAATAAAATCTTTTAAAGAAAAAAAACGAGACCTTGCTAGAAAAGGAGGGTCTATGATAAAAGATATTTTAAAAGGTTTTAAAAGAGGTTAATTAGCGACGTAGGGCAAGAAATCTTTATTATAAATTATAGAATTAAAGAAAATATGCTAGAAAGTAAAAATATTGGAATTATATTGGCTGTAGTAATTGTTTCAATTGTAGGGTTTTCGTATTTTTTATCATCAGGTAATAACACAAAAGGGGAGGAGATTGCGGTTACCGCAGAACAGAATCCCGAAACAGAACATATGAATAATAATATAGTTGTATTTAAGACAAATTTGGGAGATATTGAGATAGAGCTTTTTGCAGACAAGAGTCCTATAACCACGGGTAACTTTAAAAAGCTTGCTGAAGAAGGATTTTATGATGGTGTACGTTTTCATCGTGTGGTAAAAGGATTCATGATTCAGAGCGGGGATCCTCTTTCAAAAGATGTTGAGGCAAAGGATAGTTGGGGTACAGGAGGCCCGGGGTATGTGATAGAGGATGAGTTTGTAGAAGGTCTTTCAAATGTACGTGGTACGATAGCGATGGCAAACTCAGGACCAAATAGCGGCGGATCGCAGTTTTTTATAAATCTTCAAGACAATACACCTCTTGATTGGGATAAAGAGCCATCACAGAGTAAGCATCCTGTATTTGGTAAAGTAGTATCAGGAATGGATATTGTAGACAAGATTGCAGAAGTAGAAACAGACGGACCTGCGCAACTAGGAGGGCATGATCGTCCACTTGAAGATGTTGTGATTGAGAAGATTGAAATTAAATAGATACATAAAAAAGAAAGCCTCGTACGAAAGTACGAGGCTTTTTTAATATTCAAAAATTATCTTGTTGGGATGTTGATAATATCATCTTGCACGGTTGAAAATATTGTATGAATTTTCTTTTTGTATTTATCTAGAATATTTTCGCCATATTTCTTGATAAATAAGTTAAAGACAAAAGAAGCTGGCGCTTGTGGTTTTACAAGGTGTATTTTGTTTTTGTGTAGAAGGTATATTACACCGTGCAAAGCAAAACCTGCAAATATGCTTTCTTCATTACCTGAATGTGGATCATTCATCCATAAAATATCCACAACCGCATTTATTTGCTCAGTACTATGTGGTACATCAGGATGTACACGTAGTACATCTAATCCCGAATTGTAGTAAACTGTATTTTTCAAAGGTAGGTCAATAGTCATTTGTAACTCCTTTTTTTTGAAGTACTTTAAATTATTCTAAATATAACCCTAGCATAAATGTGTAAAAATAAAAGGCCACGACGTAGTCGTGGCCTTGAGTCTTGTGTAAAGAGCTAAATGATCCCGTGTGACCTCATAATATCCCAATGTTTAGAGAGTATGTAATGTCTCTTTTTACGAATCTCTTTTAATGAAAATATATGGACTTTTTCTCCATCATTTCCGGTGTTTTTTATATCCCTAAGATACGTTGGAGTATCCACGTGATATACAGTTTTTATGTGATTATGAAGAATTATGGAGTCTATACGATCACCATCATCAATTGGTATATCTACACCAGTTTCTTCTTTGAGCTCTCTGTGTGCCGCTTGCGCGTGTGTTTCTCCGAATTCTACTCCACCACCTGGGATCTTCCATTGTGGGTCTTCTTGTCTATAGTCTTTTACCAGTGGTATCCCGATGAGGGATGTAACAATAATCAAAACTGCTCCATCACTTTTTCTCTCATTCATGTTAACCCTCCAACTGAAAAATTTTATCTAGCATTACAGTAGCATGATTAAAGTATTTGTCAAGTTTGAGAATTCTTTAAAAAAATATCATAAGGAATTTCTTTCTTCCCTTCGGGAATAACTTTTTTGATTATAAGTTTTCCATCTTTAAGTTCTGCGTCAGTTATGACAATTCTCATTTTTTTGCCATTTTTTTCTGTGAAAAAATATACACGCGGCCATATGTTAAACGCTCGTATCTTTCTGTAGTTTTTTTCTGCATCATCACTTAGGTTAATAAGTCCATCTTCTTTTGTGATTTTTTTTGTGAAGGTTGCATTGCTGTGGTCTTGTTTGTTTGTTTCTACTTTTCCAGCAATCCACTTAGGAATAATTTCTGCAAGGATCTGTCCACCACGTCGCGTGAGTGTTTCTTCTAGCTCGCTCGCTTTGGGAAGTTTTTCTTTTTCCCACGAGGCAACTTTTTCTTGTGCGACTATTGGACCATGATCCATTTCTTCATCTACAAGCATAATAGTGACACCTGTTTCATTTTCTTCTAATATTGCAGTTTGTATTGGTGATGCACCTCGCAGTTTCGGTAATAGTGATGGGTGAACGTTTAATGTGCCGTGTCTTGGAATACTAAGAATTTCTTTTGGCAGGATATTGCCGTAAGCCGCAACTATAAAAAGGTCCCAAGGTCCTTCATTTTTTATAGTTTGTATAACTCCCGCATCTTTAAGTGTTTTGGGTTGAAATATGCTAATGAAATTCTTTTCGGCCCAAATTTTTGCTGGTGGAGAGGTAAGTATAAGTTTGCGCCCCGCAGGTTTATCGGGAGCGGTTATTATAATATCGGGCATAATTCCTGCATTTTTAAGTTCATCTAAAACATACACTGCTACTCGCGGTGTTCCAAAAAATGCAATTTTTGTATCACTATTGTTCATTTTTTTCTGGTAATATTTCCTCAATATCTTTTGCTTTGTCTATAAAAAGCGTTCCATTTAAGTGGTCGGTTTCGTGTTGAAATATTTGCGCAAGAAGTCCCCCCGCTCCACGTGTGAACTGTTTGCCTTTTTCATCATAAGCACTAACCGTTGCATTTATGGAGCGTTTGACATCTCCGTATAGCCAACGCACAGAAAGACATCCTTCCTCAAGCCATTTCTTCTTTTTTGATAATTTTATTACTTCAGGGTTTATAAATACAAGATCGTTGTTCAAATTCTCAATCTCCTCTCCTTCGTTCTCTGTTTCTTCGTCCTGTATTGCAAATGCTCTTTTTGACACTATAAATATGCGCAATGGCACGTCTATTTGTGGTGCTGCTATTGCCACTCCATCATCTTGAGAATTAAGAGCTTCTTTCATGTCTGTTATAATTTTCTGTATTTTGTCGCTTTTTATTTCATCAATTGGTATAGGTTTGGCAATTTCGTGCAGTATTTTATTTTCTTGTTGAACAATTTTTATCATATTGTGATTATACTTTATTCTTTTCTTTTTAAAAAGATGCTAGAGCAAGTCTCTAGGGTCAACTTTTACAGTAAAAGAAGGTGGGAGAGAACGCAGTATCCCCAAAAGTTCATCGTCTACCCATTTTTCAAGTGAAAGTTTTATTAATGCATTTATACTGTATCCTCCTTTTGCTCCTGGGGTGAAAGATGGATAAATACTTGGTTCATATTTTTTTAATATTTCGGATAACTTATCCATCTCTTTTGTTGCTGTTTGTTTTCTTCCTTGGTATGTTATTTTTATGAGGATACTAAATGGTGGGTATCCAAATTTTTTTCTTTGTTGTATTTCATTTCTATAAAAATCCAGCAAGTTACCTTTTGTTACATATTCAAATATTTTTTCATCGGTATTTCGTGTTTGTATCAGGAATTTTTTAATGGTTTTCAATCGTACAGAAAGGAGTAAATTGAATACTTTTTCGCTCATTCTAAAATCAGGAAGTGTAAATAAAGAATCTATCCCTACTACAGCACCACTATCAATATCTTTATAAAGATAAGGGAGGGACATCTCTGTTCCAATAAGTATACTTCCCGGAGAAGAGAAGAAATTTTCAGATATTTCAAGTGCTTTTTTGTGTGTTTTTACACAGTCACTATCTATTTTGAATATTTTAATTTCAGGGAATTGTTTTTTTATTTCTTCTTCTATTTTTTCAACGCCTGTACCAAGCGCCGCAAGTCTCCAGCCGTTACACTTGTTACATTTGCGTTCAGAATCTTCTTGTTCTCCGCATTTGTGACATAGGAAAATATTTTCTGTTCCTTTTTTGTGAAGCACCATAGGAGTATCGCATCTTTTGCATTTAACAAGTTCACCACAATCGCTACATACAGTTACAGGAGAGAGCCCCCTTCTCCCTGTGAGTATAAATAAATTTTCATTATTATTTTTATTGTCCTCAATTATTTTTTTAAGCTCATCACTTATGATAGCAAATGATTTATGTGAACCATTTGTTTTATATTCTTTCATATCAATTATGGATTGTACGGCCGTGGAAAGTGATCTGAATTTTAGAGGAGAGAGTTCTATTAATTCATTTTTATTTGTTCTCCAGATGGTTTCTGGTCGAAGAAAGGTGTCACCCAATATGAGTTTCAAGTTTGCTTCTCTTGCGAATAGCTCAGCAAATGTTCTGATATCAAAATAGGGTCTTACAAATGTTTTATAATTACGAGAACTTTCTTTATCCAGTATTATTGTACTTAAATCTTTTCTTGGAACAGACAAAAAAGAACCCGTTGCGACTATTAGTACAGGGTGCGTTTCATTTGCTATAAGTTCCCATGATTTGAGTAATTCTTTTTTTGGTAGATTTCCGTGCAGTATGAAAGTGTATTCTTTAATACCTCTCTCAAGTGTATTTAGTACACTTTCTATTTCAAGAGCTGATGGAAGGCAAAGGAACACAGAAGATCCTCTTGCAAACTCTTCACGTATTAAACTTTTGTATGTTGTAAGTCTATCTTTATCATCGGCTTGAAAAACAAATATTTCACTTGAGATGAGGTTGTCTCTAGTATGTTTGGATGGAGCTTTCTTTTTTATTTTTAAGTGTTCTGTAATTATTGTTTTTGGTGTAAGTGATTGTAATATCTCGCCTGTTGTTGTGGCAAAATATCGTGCACTTTTACGTGCAGCTTTTACAAACTGCGGAGTGAAAAAATATTTAGGTTCTACGTTTTCTAGTTTCTTTATCGTATAAGATGATGTTCTTATTTTTGTTTTTATGTCTATTGCTTCTTCTGTTGATTCCACAAGAGCATTTATCTTTTTTTTTCTCACCTCTACTGTAACGATACTACCGACAGGAACATTCTTTGATGAAAAGTATGAAAGTGTTTCCTTAAAGATTCCTTTTGATAGAGGTATAACGTTTACGATCTTCATATGTGATAGTTATTATTACAATTTAACACCAAAGACCAAATCACCATCTTTTATGTAAATAGATGAGGTTTGACTATCTATGGCAAAATCAGGATTTTCTCCAGTGTATATAGGTTGGAAATTTTGAGCACCATTGTTGCTTATCTCTATTACATAGATACTGTTGTCCAGCGAGAATATCACCACATCTTCTCTTTTTGGATAAAATCCTATAGTTTTTATTGGAATTGTCTCAGAGGTAAAAATATTTATTGTTTTTTTACATTCTGCGTTATTGCAAAAGAAGTCAGGGGTCAATGCAACATCACTAATCCATGTTGCCAGAATGCTATTATTTTCTTTTTTTATTTCAATGTTACCATCACCTAGAAATGAGATGAAGTTATTTTTATTTTGCTCTTTAAGCAACGGTTCTATTTTTGAAAGTTCATTATCTGTAAGTTTTGTTAACGTATTGGACGATTTTTTGATTAGCTCCGTCATCATTAAAAATGGATACAACTTTGTTGTATTACCTTTTTTTATATAAGCCGTCTTTTCCCATGGATAACGTTTATCTGCGTATACAAGTATTGAGTGTTCTCCAGGGCGTATTCTTTTTAATGTGACGATTTGGTCATCATAATTTGTGGTGCTTAATTCTTTCCCATCTAAGAAAATTAAGGATCCTTGGTGTGGAACCAAGATGTCTATTTCCCCAGAATTGTGTTCTGTCCAAAGTCCGTAAGATATTAAGAATAGAACTGATATTATCACGATTATCAGTATTTTTGTCTGAGTTGTGCTTTTGTTTAAAAATTCTTTTATCTTTTTCATAAGTATATACTATACGAAGTGACAAAAAACGCAAAGTTTGTAAAATTAGTTCAAAAGACGTAAAATATTCACAATGAATAAAGATAAATTTCTTATAAAAGGATTAAGTGGAAAAAGAATTCTTCATGGGTCTGTTACTGTCGGAGGCGCAAAGAATGCTGCTTTAAAATTAATGGCAGCTACCGTGCTTTTTAAAGACAAAGTGACGTTAAAAAATATTCCCGAAATAGAAGATATAAAAAGAATGGCTGACCTACTTAAAGATATGGATATTGGTGTTGAAAAGAGAGCAGAGCACTTATATTTGTTTACTCCAACTGTAAAATGCAAGACTAAATTTTCTCCGGACATTTCAAAACACATAAGAGCTTCTATCGTATTGACTGGTCCTGTACTGGCACGGTTTGGCAAAGTTTCCTTTCCGCATCCTGGGGGGTGCGTGATAGGCAAGCGCCCCATAGATCTTTTTTTAGACGGTTTTAAAAAGATGGGAGCGAAGGTAAAAATAAAAAATGATAGCTATGTCATAGAGACAGAAGGTGGTAAACTCACCGGCGCAACTATATTTTTAAGAAATCAAAGCGTGACCGCTACAGAAACATTTATGATGGCTGGTGTTTTGGCAAGAGGAGAAACAGTTATCAAAAATGCACCGATAGAACCCGAGGTTGAACATCTTGCTAATTTTCTCATATCCGGTGGTGCAAAAATAGAAGGTGTTGGAACTACCACTATTACCATAAAAGGAGGACCACTTCTTTCTGCAAAAGGTAAAACACATACAGTTATGCCCGACAGAATAGAGGCTGGTAGTTTTCTTATATTGGGAGCACTTGCTGGGCGAGAATTAGAGATAAAAAAATGCAATCCAGAGCATCTTGAGGCGCTTACGGAAACATTGAGTTACTCTGGGGTGAAGATGAAGATAAGCAAGAATAGTATAAAGGTGTTTGGTGTTGTGCCAAGTATACGACTTAAGCCCGTTGATATAAAGACACATGAATATCCAGGGTTTCCAACAGATCTCCAGGCACCAATGACAGTGTTTCTTACTCAAGTGAATGGTGAGAGTTTGGTGTTCGAAACTATTTTTGAGGGAAGATTAAATTATTCTGAATCTTTAGTTGGAATGGGTGCGGATATTAAAATGATGGATCCCCATAGAATTATGATAAATGGTCCGAGTACTCTTCATGGGAAAGTTCTTGAGAGTCCTGACCTTCGTGCTGGACTTGCATTTGTAATTGCGGCAATAATAGCTAAAGGGGGTTCTGTGATTCATAATGTATACAATATTGACAGAGGGTATGAGGACATAGAAAAACGTCTGCAAAGTATTGGTGTAGATATCGTGAGGATGAGTGAAGAATAATAAATTAGATCTTAAAATATTCATAAATGTATGGTTGAATTTTAAATCATGAGTCTATTTCGTAATTTAAGGGAGTGTGATATAGTTGTGTAAATTAGTATATCTATGGGATTATTTTCAAAAAAATTAGGAATAGATCTTGGAACGGCAAATACACTTGTATTTTTGCCTGGGAAAGGGGTTGTTTTAAACGAACCTTCTGTTGTTGCTGTGTCTGAGATTGATAATAAAATTTTAGCAGTAGGGCTTGCTGCAAAAGATATGATTGGTAGAACACCGGATAATATTATTGCGTATCGTCCGATGAAAGATGGGGTTATCGCTGATTACCGTGTTACAGAGGCTATGCTCAGGTATTATATTAGTAAGTCGCTTGGTAGTTTGAATATATTTAAGCCAGAAGTGATGGTGTCTGTTCCAGCTGGAGTGTCGTCCACTGAACGAAGAGCGGTCGTTGAAGCTACGATGAAAGCCGGGGCAAAAAGTGCTTACGTCGTGAAAGAGCCTATTTTGGCTGCAATCGGGGCAGGTATTCCAATACAAGAGGCCCGCGGACATATGATAATTGATATTGGTGGGGGAACAACTGACGTCGCTGTTATTTCTCTTGGAGGTATCGTGTCTTCAACATCTGTAAAATGTGCAGGGAACAGAATAGATCATGCGATTGCAGATTACATTAAAAAAACATTCAATTTGGCGATAGGAGATAAAACAGCGGAGCAGATAAAGATAAAAATTGGCTCAGCTGTTCCGCTTGAAGAGGAGCTTTCCATGACAATTAAAGGACGTGATTTTATCGCAGGGCTTCCACGTAGTGCTCAGGTTTCAACAAATGAGATTGTCAAAGCCATTGATAAAGAACTCCGTGAAATGGTAAAGGCAATAAAAGATGTACTTCAAGAAACTCCTCCTGAACTATCGGCTGATATTATTGATCAAGGGATTATTATGACAGGGGGGTCGTCTCAACTTCGTAATTTACCAGAACTTGTTTATCGCAGAACGGGAGTAAAAGCAGCACTTGCAGATCAGGCTCCATATTGTGTTGCAAAAGGTACAGGGGTTGCTCTCGATCATCTTGAGACATACAAGAAATCAATTATTGCAAAGCGTTAAAACTTCTAAAATTAGTAAATAGTGAAAGAGAGCGAGCCTACGGCTCGCTCTCTTTCACTATTGTTATCTTCAAAATGAAGAATTTGCTATAATTATAGTAAAATGCTTAAAAAATATTTAAATAAAGAAAAATTACATCATGCGTATCTTCTTAAAGATACGGGTGAGAGTGTACTCTCTGAGCTGAAGGAGTCCCTGGAAGATGAACTGAAGTTTGCAACTATTGGCAATCCTGATTTTTGGTGTGGGGAGTTTGATACATTTGGTATCAACAATGGAAGAGAGATAATGCAACTGCAGTCACGCATGGCATCAGAGGGAGATATAAAAATATTTGTAATAAAAGCTAATTTTTTTACAACAGAGGCACAAAATTCACTTCTGAAAATGTTTGAAGAACCAACATCAGGAACTCATTTTTTCGTCATTACACAAAATACAGAAACTCTCTTGCCGACGTTGAGGTCACGGTTATTTGTTCCAGAGATGAACGTTGTATCTGAGCAGTCTTTGGTGTGCGGTGTAGACATGGAAGTCTTTTTGAGAAGTAAGCAAGCAAAACGCATAGAACTTTTAAAGGAGATAACTGAAACAAAAGACAAAAATATGGCAATTTCTTTTTTGAACGAACTGGAGGGTATCCTTTATAAAAAATTTCAAGGTTCAATCTTGAAATTGGATTCAATATCTGCGTTTGAAGAAATTATTAGATCTAAAAAATATTTAAATGGAAGGGCTCCGAGCGTGAAAATGATCTTAGAGCATGTTGCTTTGATTACACCAGTGAATGTTGATTCAAAATAATTAAAAAACCCCGCTATGATAGCGGGGTACCCTGAAAATGTGGAGATAGGGTAAAGCTCAGCACTGGAGGTGTTTTTTATTCTGATTACATAATATCAAGTTATTTACAAAACAACAAGTTGCCTACTTCAGAGTGTTTGGTATACTTTGCTTGGTAATAATTAATTTTAAAAATATGACATACAATTTTACAGTTTTAAAAAATAAGATAAACGAAGTAGAAGAATGGCTCAAAGGAGAGTTTTCGTCTATTCATACAGGCAGAGCTACGCCCACACTTTTGGATGGTGTCATGGTTGATTCTTATGGTGCAAAGACTGCGGTAAGTCACATAGCTGCAATCACAGCAGAAGACCCAAGAACACTTCGTGTGGCACCGTGGGATAAGTCGCAAATAAAAGAAATTGAAAAAGCCATAAATAATGCAAATCTTGGAATTTCGGTAGCTTCAGATGATCAAGGGTTGCGCGTTTTTTTTCCAGAATTGACAACAGAGCGAAGACAATCTTTTGTAAAAGTTGCAAAGGAAAAGCTTGAAGATGCAAGAGTGTCTTTAAGAAGTGAGAGAGAGAAGGTTTGGGGTGATGCTCAAGTAAAAGAGAAAGAAGGAGAGATGACGGAAGATGATAAATTTCGCTTGAAAGATGAACTACAAAAGATAATTGACGATGCAAATAACAGACTAGACGTAATGGCTGATAAAAAAGAAGATGAGATAATGAATTAATCATAAGATGAGTATTATTCTATTTATTATAATTTTGGCGATATTGATACTTGCCCACGAGTTTGGGCATTTTATTGTTGCAAAACGTTCGGGGATAAAAGTGGAAGAATTTGGTATTGGTTTTCCTCCTAAAGTATATGGCAAAAAAATAGGAGAAACAGAGTATACAATAAATCTTTTCCCTATTGGAGGGTTTGTAAAGATTTTCGGAGAGACACCAGATGAAGAATCAATAAACGGTCCTGATGCAAAAAGAAGTTTTGTAAATAAACCAAAATATATTCAAGCCGCGGTACTTGGTGCGGGGGTATTTTTCAATATACTATTGGCATGGTTCTTGCTTTCAGTCGGGTTTTTGATAGGCTTACCAACTTCGGTGGACATGACTCCCGAAGGAAGGACACTTGAAGATGTTGCACTTACTATTACGGAAATAAAAGTTGGTTCTCCTGCGGAAGAGGGTGGTTTGAAAGTGGGAGATGTTATTTTGTCTCTTGGAGTAGGAGAGGATTTTGTTTTGAGTCCTTCCACTGTTGAAGTTCAAGAATTTATTGCTACTAATTTTGAAAAAGATATAGATGTTGCATATAGGCGTGGTAAAGAGTCTCAAGAAACTGCAACTCTGCGCCCCGTGGAAGGTATCATTGATCGTCCTGCGATAGGCATTGCGATGGATGAGATAGGGAAGTTGAAGCTTCCTGTGCACCTCGCACTTTGGGAGGGGGCGAAACTGACAGTAGGACTTACAGAGGCGACATTTTTTGGACTCGCAAGTTTTTTTGGTAGTGTTTTTTCAGGTAATGCAGATCTGTCTGCTGTCGCGGGGCCTGTTGGTATCGTGGGTATAGTAGGACAGGCAAGTGAGTTTGGTTTTATTTACTTACTTTCTCTTATGGCAATTATTTCTATAAATTTGGCAATAATAAATCTCATACCTTTTCCAGCACTTGATGGAGGCAGGTTGCTGTTCTTGCTTGTCGAAAAAATAAAAGGATCACCTATAAAACCTACAATTGCCAATACTGCAAATGCAATAGGTTTTGCAATTTTAATACTTCTTATGGTGGTTATCACATATAGTGATATTGCAAAGATTGTGATTGGGTAAAAATAGAATTTATATAGATTGTTTTCAAAAAGATCATATTTATGAACTTGTAAACGTCTTTAAATAACTTTAGAATTTTTTAAATCAAAACTTTGTAATTCGATGTATTTAGTGTAATATATGGGAATGTTACAATCTCAATTATTTACAAAGACTCGAAAAGAAGCGCCTTCTGACGAGGTGGCAAAGAACGCCCAGCTTCTTATTAGGGCTGGTTTTATAGATAAACTTCACTCAGGTGTATATACCTATTTACCACTTGGTTTTCGTGTTCTTAAAAATATTGAAAATATCATACGGGATGAAATGGAAAAAGTAGGTGGGCAAGAGCTTTTAATGCCATCTCTTCATCCAAAAGAAAATTGGGAAAAGACAGGACGATGGGATACGATGGATGATTTATATAAAGTTAAAGATGTATCTGGAAAAGAATTTGGGTTAGGTCCTACTCATGAAGAGATCGTGGTTCCACTTGCAAAGCAGTTCGTTTCTTCTTATAGAGATCTTCCTTTTTCTGTTTATCAAATTCAAAATAAGTTTAGAATGGAGCTTCGTGCGAAGTCTGGTATTTTGCGTGGACGGGAATTTATAATGAAAGATCTTTATTCATTTCATAAAGACGAAGAAGATCTTGCGCGATATTATAAAATAATGGAAGGTGCATATAAGAATATTTTTAAGCGTGTTGGACTCGGAAGTACTACCTATCTTACATTTGCTTCTGGTGGTAGTTTTTCAAAATACTCTCATGAGTTTCAGACGATAACTCCAGCAGGAGAAGATACTATTTATATTTGCGAGTCTTGTTCTGTTGCTGTCAACAATGAAATAATAAAACAGCAGGAGGGGTGTCCAAATTGTAATAACAAAGACTTGCGACAAGAAAGGGCTATAGAAGTTGGTAATATATTTGAACTCAAGACTAAGTTTACTGATGCTTTTGAGCTTACTTATAAGGATGAGAAAGGAGAAGAAAAACCAGTTCTTATGGGGTGTTATGGTATTGGTCTTGGTAGAATAATGGGTACTGTTGCAGAAGTATTGTCAGATGACAATGGGCTTGTTTGGCCGGAAACAATTACGCCATTTAAAGTTCATTTGATTGAACTTGCGGGCGGTGATGAGGTAAACACATATGCAAAAGAACTTTATAATGATCTGCGTAAGAAAAACATTGAAGTGCTTTATGATGATAGAAAGAACGTAAGCGCCGGAGAAAAATTTGCGGATAGTGATTTACTTGGAATGCCCTATCGTGTAATAGTGAGCAAAAAAACTATTGAAAGTGGAAAGTTGGAATTGAAAAATAGAAAAGATGGAGGGATCAGGATGGTAGACAAGGAAGAGATATTTAAATTTTAAATAATAATTATGTTTAAGAAATTTTATGATTTATTTTCAAGTGATATAGGGATAGACTTGGGTACAGCAAATACTCTTGTGTATTTACATGATCACGGCATTGTTATAAACGAGCCATCTGTTGTAGCAATTAATCAAAAAACAGGAAGAGTCGTTGCTGTTGGTAATGATGCGAAGCAAATGCTCGGACGTACTCCACCTCACATTACGGCAATTCGCCCACTTGTTGATGGGGTTGTCTCAAATTTTGAAGTTACAGAGGAGATGCTTATGTATCTTATAAACAAAGCGCAAAAGGTTTCAAAGAAGAAAGCACGGCCTAGAGTTGTTATTGGGGTACCATCAGGTATTACCAACGTAGAAACACGTGCCGTGTATGATGCTACAAAAAACGCTGGAGCTCGCGAAGTTCATATTATTGAAGAACCGATGGCTGCCGCAATAGGTATTAAATTGCCTGTTAAAGATCCAGTAGGAAGTATGATAATTGATATTGGTGGAGGAACAACAGATATTGCGGTGATATCGCTTGGTGGGATAGTTCAATCAAAGAATTTACGCATTGCGGGAGATAGATTGAATGAAGACATAATCTCTTATATTAGAGATGAGTTTAAAATACTTATAGGTGAAAAGACGGCTGAGAGTGTAAAGATGGCAATTGGTTCAGTATTAGAAGGGGAAGCCCCAATGGAAGCTTCTGTTAAAGGTCGTGACCTTGTTACTGGATTGCCTCGCGAAGTGATAATAACTGATTCAGACATAAGAGAGGCGCTTGCCGGGTCTATTAATGCTTTGATAGATTCTGTAAAGGAAGTATTGGAGACAACCCCACCAGAAATCTTATCAGATATTATGAATCGCGGAATAGTTCTTGCGGGTGGCGGTGCACTTTTACGAGGGTTAGATAAATTACTTTCTGATATATTAAAGATTCCTGTATATATTGCCAGCGATCCTTTGACTGCTGTAGCACGAGGAACTGGCGCAGTGCTTGAATCAATTGACTCATTTAGTGAAGTGTTAATAGACAGTGAAGATGATTTACCACCAAGATAAAAAACGAAATATAAAAAAGATATTTTTTGTGGGAGTGATTATTTTCATGCTCGTGTACGCGGTCTTGTTTACACGGGTTTTTAATGTAATTTCAAAAAGTACTAATTTTATTGCAATCCCGATATGGAAGATCCAGAATGTTATTTCTGATAAATGGGATAATACTCGCGCGTTGTTTATTTTTAAAAAAGAGTTGGAGAATGAGAATAAACGCCTAAGGGAAGATTTGGAAATAGCCGGAGCTAAATTACTGGATAGGAATTTGTTGTATGAAGAAAATGTTGAACTTAAAGAGTTATTAGGTAGAAATGTTACAGGGGTGTCTATATTTGCTGCTGTGCTTACAAAGCCGAATAGAACCCTATATGACACAATTATTATTGATATTGGAGAAAATGCGGGAATAAGGAAAGATGATAAAGTGTTATATGGAGATAATATTATTGTAGGAAAGATTGTTGAAGTGTTTGGTCGTTCGGCTAAAGTTTTACTTCTTTCTTCTCCAGATGAAGAAATAGATGTTGTCGTCGGTGATGGGAATATATCTACTGTTGCACATGGAAGGGGTAGCGGTAATTTTGAGTTGAAACTCCCGAGAGATGCAAAGATATTAATAGGAGATGTTGTTTCTGTCCCTGGAATAAGCACACGAATACTCGGGGCTGTTGAGCATATAGAATCTAAACCGAGTGATCCTTTTAAAACAATTATAATTAAAGGTCCTATAAATATATTTAAACTGAAATGGGTTGAGGTTATGATTAGTGATATTTAAATTATTGATATAGAAATGAATAAGATGACATCACGTATATTATTAAATATTGCAATTATCTCCAGTGTGTTTTATTTTCCATGGTGGGTGGTTGCTACTCTGGTGGTAATAGGAGCTTTTTTATTTGATGGTTTTTATGAGATGATTTTTATTGGTTTTTTGTTAGATGTTCTTTATGGAGCGAGAGTGGAAGAATTTTATGGAATTTGGTTTGTTTTTACTATAATTTTTACAATTATGTATACAGCAATAAAACGTTTGAAAAAAAATATAAGATTTTATGAATCCCGTTAGAGATTTTTGGGTTACTCAAGGTAACCCAAAAACAGATAACATGGGATATAAATTTATGAATATTAAATTATTAACAGTAAAATTTCTAATGGGATGAAACTATTTAAAACTATTTTTAAAGGTGGTAAAAATCTGAAAGATAACGAAATTGCTCCTGATGAAATATTTCTTGATTCCAGTAATTTACCTAATTTTGATGTGCATCAATTTGAAGGACGGTTTGAAAAACCCATTACAAAAAAAACGATATTATTACTTGCTAGTTTTTTTGTGTTTGTAGGTATCGTATTTATTGGCAGGGTTGGGGTGTTGCAGATATCAAAAGGTGATTCTTTTAAAAAAAGAAGTGAGAATAATAGACTTCAACATACTCCGTTATTTTCTGAACGTGGAATTATTTATGATAGAAATGGTGTTGAACTTGCTTGGAACTCTCCGAGGGATGATGTGTTTCCTAAAAGATCATATATAGATAAAAAGGGGATATCTCATATTTTGGGATATATAGGATATCCTAAAAGAGACAATAAGGGTGTTTATTATCAAACGGAATTTATAGGGAAAGATGGAATTGAGAAATTTTATAATGATACATTGGCAGGTATTAATGGGCTAAAAATCGTGGAGACGGATGCTCTTATGAATGTGCGGTCTGAGAGTGTGATAAGACCACCACAAGATGGAGAAAATATTATACTTTCTGTTGATGTGCAAGTGCAAAGTAAATTATATGAGCTTATGGAGAAGCTTGCAAAAGAACGTGGCTTTTCTGGTGGAGCTGGAACCATCATGTCTATTGACAGTGGTGAGCTTCTCGCGCTTGCGAGTTTTCCAGAGTATAACTCAAGTGTTTTAGCAGAAGGAAGTGATAAGTCTGCAATTAGACGTTTTCAAAATGACGACAGGAAACCGTTTCTTAATAGACCTATATCCGGATTATATACTCCAGGATCAATAGTAAAACCGTTTGTTGCTATTGGTGCTCTGAACGAAGGCGTTATTGATCCTAATAAAAAAATATTAAGTACAGGATCTATTTCTGTGCAAAATCCATATTATCCAGAACTAAAGTCTGTTTTTACTGACTGGAAAGCTCATGGATGGGTTGATATAAGAGATGCACTTGCTGTATCTTCAAATGTATATTTTTATGAAGTTGGTGGAGGGTTTGAAGATCAAAAAGGTATAGGTATTTCAAATATAGAAAAATATGTAAAAAAATTTGGGATAGGAGAGCTTACAGGAGTTGATATGCCAGGAGAAATTGAAGGTACAATTCCAAATCCAAAATGGAAAGCTGAAAGATTTAATGGTGAAAGGTGGCGTATTGGAGATACTTACAACACTTCAATAGGTCAATATGGATTTCAAGTAACACTTATTCAGATGGTGCGTGCTATTGCTGCGATTGCAAGTGATGGAAAAATTATTTTGCCACATTTGTCTTTAAATAAACAAATAAAAATTGAAACAATAGATGGGATAGATAAAAATAATTTTAAGATAGTAAAAGAGGGAATGAGACAAGCCGTGACAGCAGGTACTGCTAAGGGGTTAAACATATCACAAGTTACAGTTGCTGCAAAAACAGGTACTGCTGAAATTGGAATTTCAAAAAAACGTGTAAATTCGTGGATTGTTGGATTTTTTCCATACGAAGATCCAAAATTTGCATTTACTATAGTTATGGAAAAAGGTCCGCGTGAAAATACAATCGGCGGGCTTTTTGTAATGAGACAGCTTCTTGAGTGGATGTCTATAAATACCCCTGAATATCTTAGATAACAAAAAAACCGCCCAATAGCGGTTTTTTT
>VAPL010219352.1_pt1 | contig 18638 bp, 17 predicted proteins | sample 3395061 | NCBI WGS metagenome assembly VAPL01 (sample SAMN08290444, study PRJNA428436) | hydrothermal vent metagenome | isolation source: Deep-sea hydrothermal vent chimney 2 | place: Pacific Ocean: Juan De Fuca Ridge | depth 2182 m m | reverse complement strand
AGTGGCGTGTCGTCCTTCAATCTTTCTGATGGGGCGAACACCGAAGTAATCGATGCAGGGAACACATTGACACTTTCTACGGGGTCAGGTTTAACATTCCTTGTCAGTGCAACCGACACGGCGACAGTGTCAATTGATGCTGGCGGTATTACCAACGTAGAGATACTGGACGGAACAATACTCCTAGGAGACATTGGTGCTAATGGCTGCACTAACGGGCAAATCATGGAGTTCAATGGTTCGGCTTGGATTTGTGGTTCAAATGATTCAGTTGTAGGTAATGAAATTCTAGATGTAGCAGCGGCCAGCGGTCTCGTGCGCACAGGACTTGGCACAAGCGCCAGCCCGTACAATGTCGGGTTGATAACTACTTGCGTTGACGGCGAAGTATTAGCTTGGAATACAGCAGGTTCTAGTTGGGGTTGTACCGCAGCAGCCTCAATCAATGATTTAATCGTTTTAGGTAGTTCGCTGTCTACCGACATGAACGTCTTAGCTACGAACAATCTAATGGCCTGGAATATACAGCCAATAGCCACAACTAACGCCACCGTGCTTAGTCACAGCGTAACGGTCAACAATAGCCGAATTACTACAGGAGTAACTGGCAAATATCGCTTCTCTGGAGGAATATCTTTAAGCAATACTGTAACAAGCAACTTCCGTTATAACGGTATTGTAAAGATTAGGAAAAACGGGGTTACATTTGAAACCGGCTCCTACAGAACGGGTTACATTAGACAAGCCAGTGGCCAGACAGAAACAACACTAACCTTTGATTTCATCGTCAACGCTACGGCGGGTGATTACTACGAGATACTCATAGACAGAGAGAACACGACAGCAGGAGCAGCAAACTTAATCCCGAACGCCAGCGTGTTCAATGCAGTGTTTCTAAGAAAATAGATGCTAGCAGAGTTGAGTCCGATGAGTGTGGGCTGTACAATAAATGTAAGCAATATGAGGAGGTAAGTTTATATGGCCGACAACGTAGGTGTGAAAGTAGAAAAAAAGAAAATTAGTAAAAAACCGCCGTTCAATTGGAAGGTTGTTCTAGTGATGATAATCGTTGTTCTAGCATTGGGTGCAGCATTCTATTTTTGGAATGAAGCCCAGACAGCGAAAAGCTCAACACCTGAAGCTATAGCGGCGAAGAACCAAGAAGAATCAGAAAGAGTGATTTCTTCACTGAGTCTCGTTCTGTACACCGAAAGCAAAGATCAGCCAACCGTGGCTAGAATTGAAGATCCGGAAGTTCTAAAATCGGCTAATGAAGATTTCTACAAGAACGCTCAAGCCGGCGACTACTTAATTCTCTATCCAAATAGGGCGATAATCTATCGTGAATCCGAGAATCTAGTAGTAAACGTAGCGCCAATTATCAATACCGACGCCATTACTCCTAGTAAATAGCATAATTACTATTTACAAAAAACAGTCAGCGCTATAAACTTTAAGTAATCACTTAAACGAAGGTTATTAAAGATGACTCATAAAGTTACGGACACAGATTTTCAAGAAAAGGTTTTAGACACCGAAGGTGTAGTTGTAGTAGATTTTTGGGCTGCTTGGTGCGGGCCATGTATTGCGCTGGGGCCAGTTCTAGAGCAGGTTGGCAAAGACGTCAAAGACAAAGCTACTATCATGAAACTGAATGTAGACGAGAACCCTAGCACTGCACAAAAGTATCAAATTCGAAGTATTCCAAATGTGAAAATTTTCAAAGATGGTAAAGTAGTCAAAGACATGATTGGTGTAATGCCTAAAGAGTCCTACATCAAAGCAGTTGAAGAAGTAGCATAAACCAAAAGGTGAATTACCAAAACGTCAGTATTCAACTACGCAGGCATATAGTTGCTGAGTAGAGTTATTTACCAGAGTTATCTAAAACGGTTTTAAGCTTTTGCTCTATCACTTTAGCGATTTCAGCTAATGCTTTGTTCTCTACAATTCCCATGGCAGTGGTTGGTAGAATTGCAGAAGCATAAACTTTATCATCAGATTCGTAAATTATTACGTTGCACGGAAGCAATAGTCCGACTTCTTGCTCAGCCTGAAGTGCCTTGTAGGCGTTTGGCGGGTTGCAGGCGCCGAGTATGACGTAATTGTCGTAGTCTATGTCTAGTTTTTTCTTAAGAGTAGCTTTGATATCGATTTCTGAGAGAACGCCGAATCCTTCGTTAGTAAGTTCGGTTTTTACTTTGTCTACAGCCTCAGCAAAAGGCAATTTCATTGATTTCCTATATCCGTACTTCATACGTTCTCCTGTTAATTTCGGAATATTTGGTGGGGCTGGTTGGGATTGAACCAACGTGATAATAAGTTCACTTTTGGTGGGGCTGGTTGGGATTGAACCAACGACCAATCGGTTATGAGCCGACTGCTCTAACCACTGAGCTACAGCCCCAAGCGACCCGTGAGCACAGGTCTTGGACAAAATGAGTATAACAGATGTATAATCATATTTGCACTAGAAGGAAAACAAACATGGCGAAATCTAACCTACGAGAGTTTTTCTCTCTAAACAACTTGATCTATCTGCTGGCCGTTACCTTAGCTTTCGTAATCACTTGGCAAACGGTGATTGTAATACTCGACAATTACGCCTTGCAACAAGAGGTTGACGACCTACAGGAGGAAGTGGCTGTGCTTGAGCTAGAGAATCAAAGGCTGAGTTTCAACATTGAGTACTATAAAACGGACGCATATTTAGACCTTGCGGCCCGGGAAAACTTTAATCTAAAAGCGCCAGGTGAGAGGGTGGTGTACGTTCCCAGAAGTGAAATCAAGACTACGGATGATTCTAAACAAACAGAAAGTAGGCAAAATAATATCAACTCGGCATCGAATGTAGACCAATGGCTGTATTTCCTATTTGGTCGCGAGCCGTCTTGACGACTCGCTCTACATCTGTTAACTTGTTACCTGTTCATTAACAGGTAACGCGGGGTGGAGCAGTGGCAGCTCGTCGGGCTCAACTCACCTGCCTTTTTAGGTAGGTAATAACGCGAGATTAACATATGAGTACAAAGCAAAAAGGTGACATAGCCGAACAGGCGGTAATACTTGAAGCGTTAAAACGTGGATGGGATGTACTAACTCCTGTTGGAGACCGGTTACCTTATGACCTTGCTTTGGGCAAGGATGAAGTATTTGTAAAAGTTCAAGTCAAAAGCGCCTGGCGTGAAAAAGACTCAGGCAATTACGTTACAGACGTCCGCCGCACCAAGACAAATCGTCGAAAGATGGTTCGTGCGAGGTACTCAGTAAGAGACTTTGACTTCGCTATTGTTTACATTAGCGATATCGATGTTTTCTATGTGTTTCCGGTAGAGGTATTTGTGGGCTATGGAAGCGAAATCCACATGGTGGAAGATTCCAAAAGACAGCGAAAACCTCAATCCGCAAAGTACCGGGATGCTTGGCATCTAATCTCGTAGGGCTCTCCTGGAAGAAATTTCAGGATGATAGTTTGTCAAATTCGGGGAAGCCCCTAGCGGTGGTAATCCCGAGCCAAGCCCGTTCAAAAGGACGGGAAGGTGTAGAGACTTAATGGCAGACACCCAAACAGTTCAAGCTGTGGGTGAAGAGAAAGTCCAGACTTGCAAATCCGTAAATTAGCGGAGTAGCGAAAGCTATAGCGGTACGCATAACCCGGAGGTCGCAGGTTCGAATCCTGCCCCCGCTACCATGAAAAGAACCCAACCTTGTGTTGGGTCTTTTTCATGGTACAGAGGCGAGGATTTGAACCTGGCTTTTGCGTAGCAAAAGAGGTTCGGTGGAGCGACTGAGCTCGCAGGAGCTTGCTCCGAGAACGAAGGAGTGGAAGAGGAGAAGCCGAGATCCTGCCCCGCTACCAAGATGAAATAAAACAGCCCTTCCATTCAGAAGGGTTATTTTTATTTCATATCTCCTGGTAATGGAGGCAGAATCCAAACCTAATCAGTTGCGTAGCAACTGAACTCACAGGTGCTGCTCCGAGAACGAAGGAGTGGAAGAGGCAAAGCCGATTCACCCCCCTGTCACTACCGTGTTGCTTATGCTTGCGGTTGATATTGTCAGTGTGTAGTCTTGAGTCAATGAAGAGGATTGATTCGAGACATTTGCCTGAAATTCTACGTATTGCAGAGCAAGAAGAACTAATGGCAACCCAGCCGGACATGATTCATGAGGGAATAATGAAAGTTATTACTCCTGAAGTAATTAAAGCAGGCGTAGGTATTGAGTTTGGCGGTGATAAGTTTGCACTACAAAAAGTTCTTGACGCACTAGGTGTTGAGTCGGGGTTAGAGAGGGCGGATGCTCTAGTGCATATCAACCAAGCTATCGTTACCACAGGAGGGGCAACAAAGTTTATTGGCAGTGCGATACCTGCACTTACCGAGCTATCTCTACTTGAAGCAGTCGACACCTTACAAGCTAAACAATGGAGCAGTTCTGGTGCCTATGCGCCCGTACAAGCTCACGGTGAAGTAGTTACTTCAAAGTTTCTTCTTATGAACTCTGCACTAAACGATGGAGGTGAGCTTGCTGGTGACCCCAGTAAGCCTGCTATGGTTGTCGGCGCGTCATATAGATATAACCCTGCTTATACCCAAGAAGAATGGTCTGGATCTCTCACTGAAGATGTGGGAGGTTCGAGAAGAACAGGGGGAGAAATAGTTAAAGCGATAGCACGTGAGCTGCATGAAGTCTCACGTGGCCTACTCATGCCTGGGCCGAATTATTTCTTAAGAATTGGTATGCCAGTTGTTAGGTTTAATACCTCTTCGTATTCAGATGTAGTAGTTCATGATGAAGAAAGATACACTTTTCGAGACGGCCAATTTTCACATTTATCTAGGGACGAAGGCGCATCCGAAGGATAATCCTGCCACATTCTGCGGCCTCGAAACTTACGTCTAGAAAACAAGTTTTCAAGAGAAGATTTCCTTGCAAAATACTCCCCAGTATTTCTCACCCCGCTACCATGAAAAATTCCTCAGTCTTCAAGTTGCGCTATAATTTCTAATTAATATGAGTCCTGAAATTTTGCCACCAGATTTTGAAGTAGTAGACCAGATTGCAGATGATCATCAGGTTGGACTTAGTGACGAAGAGTTTGCAAGTTTAATCAGTCCAGAATTTAGGGATAAACTTCAAAGCGCTGCTCTATCTAGAGTGCATGATTATCACGATGCCCAGGATGTAGTGCAGACTGCTTATGAAAGATTGCTAAAACATAGAGGTGGGTTCGAGGGTAGAAGTGCGCCTACTACATGGATGCATCGTATATTGATCAACGCCGCTTGGACACATCACTACAGAAATAAAGGTAAAGAAACCGTGCATGTAGATGAGCTTGCAGAAAAGACGCTAGGCGTAGAATCCTCACCGGAAGAATTATTCGAGGCAACTGAACTTGAACGGGAAATAAATCAAAGCCTAGGTAATGTACATCCATCAGCTGCAGCTGTACTAAGGCTTGTTGCGAGGGGGTACACTCAAGCGGAAATAGCAAAAAGTTTCGGAATTACAAAAAATGCTGTAAAAATTCGTATCCACCGAGCTAGAAAAATTCTAGCTGAAGAGTTATATAATTAATTATATAATTAATTATATAACTCAACTAAGGTAAACTTACGAGGTAATGTGCAAATGTAAATAAATATTCGTGCATTATCGCAGTTTTTACTTTAGAATAATTCTAATGTTAAAAAAGCTAGCCCTAATACTAATTGCTGTTGTCATTGTTGGCGGTTTGGGCTGGATTTTATACCAAGAATTATTTGTATCAAGCACCAGTCACTTTAAAGATGTTCAGATTGTGTACACTGAAGGCGAACTTCGTGATAAACAAAAAGTAACGGCTGAGTGTTCTATTGAAAGAGATGGAAAATTTTGTTTTAAGGATGAGAACTGGGAACAGAAGGAAAATAATATAGAATTCAAAGGTTATGCAGTGGTTGAATATACTAATAACTCCGATCTTGTAACAGAAGTGTCTACGGGAACTGCTAAGCTTTCGAATGTTACCAAGGGCCAGTTAATCATCAGCGGGACAGAGCCTTCGAACCTTTTCGTACCTGCTGGCGACTCGGTGTCAGTAAGGTATGATATTTCTTTCGACGTAGACGATGAAGAGACAGCCAATCAAGTCCGCACAGAGGGCATTGAACTTAAGGCTACGCTCACAAATGAAATAGGCAAATCTGCGTCGACTAGCTTCATTGTTGAATATAAAAATTAGGAAATTTTAGCGCATGCCACGCGCACGGCTTCGGACCAAGTAGGGAAAGCATGAACGGTGGATTCGATATGTTTGACGGTTAGGCCGTGGTTTACAGCCAAAGCAAGCTCGTGAATCATTTCCCCGGCGTGCGGCGAAATGATGGAGGCGCCGACGATAATGCCACTTTTTTTCAGAGCGATCACTTTGACGTAGCCGTCCTGCATGTCTGAAGTGTTGGAACGACCGAGCACTGATATAGACGTGGCGCCAACCATATATTTCATTTTCTTTTCGCTGGCTTCTTCCTCGGTGACGCCAACGGCAGCTACTTCGGGTGTCAGGAAAACGGTACGCGGTATGGCGTGATATTTAGCGACTACTTTATCGCGGTGCAAAATGTTATGGGCAGCGATTCTGCTTTGGTAAGATGCGACGTGAGTAGACATATACTTGCCTGTGACATCACCTGCGGCATAGATATGCTTGGCGGAAGTTTGCATGTAATCATTAACTGTGATGCCGCGCTCGGTGTACTTAACACCGGCGTTTTCCAACCCTAGGTCGGTATTTGGCAGATTGCCTGCAGATAGCATTATTTCATCTACTTTCAAGGTGTAGGCGTGTCCGTCTTTTGCAAAATGAACAATTTTCTTGTCACCGACTTTCTCCACGCGTGTCACCTTGGTTTTAGTATGAACGCGTATTTTTCGGTCTCTAACAAAAAGCGCTTCAACTATATTGCCGACATCGGCATCTTCGTGACCAATTAGTCTTGGTCCTATCTCTGCGATATGGATTTTGGTGCCAAAGATGGAGAAAAATTGAGCAAACTCACAACCAATAGCTCCGCCCCCGATGATTAACAATGATTTGGGCGGGGCTTTTAGGTCTATCGCTTCACGGTGCGTGAGGTAGCCTACTTCCTCAATATTCTCGATTGGTGGTATGAAGTTTTTGGTACCGGTTGCAATGATAAATTTCTTAGCAGAAAAACGTTTTTTGCCAACAGCTATTATATGAGGTTCAAGGAAATGAGCATGACCTTTGAGTACGGCTATACCATCGGCAGCATAGGCGCGGTCGCCTTCACTAATGCCAGTTCGAAGTATTGCTAGCTCTTTCCATTTTAGAATAGTTGTGTAATTGTACCCAGTTTCTGCGATGCGTATACCGTATTTACCACCGTTTTTTGCAGCGTCATAAATTTCTGCTGAGTGCAGCAGCGCCTTAGTAGGAATACACCCGTAACGAGGGCATTCTCCACCCAGACTTTCCTGCTCAACGATAGCAACCTTCTTATCGGCGGCTGAGACTATATGGGCTGCAACTCCACCACCGGCTCCGCTGCCGATGACAATTAAATCGTAATCATAGTGAGTTTGTTTAGCCATCACCTGTGTAGACTCCGATGAACACTATACAGATAACTTGCATCGGAATTGTAGGCTTTTAGGTGTTTTGTAGCTACCACTCTAATGTCATGGGCTGTTACTTCATGCTTGGGTTTTAACCACTGGCTAACATGTTTTACTACTCGGTCGGCAATTAATTCAGCTTCGCCTTCAGGTGTTCTGACTGACAAACAAACGGAATACACAGAAGCGTACAACTTTCTAACGTCAAACGTCTCGCTGTGACCTCCTCGTTTTACTATGTGCTTCATCTACCCCCCTTAACCGAAATTAATCGTACCGTTAGTAGTTAGTAACACTATCCAGGATAGAAAAGCGAGCAGCACACCGATTAACAGGCGTATTGTGGCTTTGGATTCCTCTTTCCATTTTGCGACTGCACTAATTTTGGTTCCGCTGGCGACCATTCCTAAAGTAATAGCGAGCGGTAAGACAAGGATAAGACTGTAAAGGCCGAGTAACAAAAAAGTGGTTAAACTTAAATCGGTTCTAAACATAGTCACGACTGCAAGATAAGGTGCACCAGTGAATGGGAGCTCCACGGCTGCAACGAACATGCCGAGGACTAAAAACCCAAAAAAAGACGTCTTGGTTGTGGCGTGGTTGTGAATCATGTCTATGCATTTGGTTGGTGTTCGTAGACTAATACCTCTTTCGTACCAAAAATAATCTTTGACTTCTAAAATTCCTACAAACATCACCAGTAGTCCTATTACAACAGCCAAGTAGTCAGCTACGATAAGCGACATTTCCGAGAAAAGATAAGTTAGTCCAAGTCCAGTGGCGAGGTAGGTTAGAAAAATCCCAAAACTGTATGCTCCACCCAGAAACAGCAGTTTTTTAGATGAGTTACCTTTGCCTAAAATGACTGAGATGATAAAAATTAGCGTACCTATTGTATAAGGGTTGATTGAATTAATGACAGCTGCGCTGACAACAATTCCAAGAGTAGGTAAATCAATCATTGCTGTTGGTTCCTGTTTAGATTGGGGTCAACGCCCGTACCTATTGGTGTGTAATTGATTTGTCTTACCGTGCATGACCTTGCATCTTTTGGGTCTATACCAAACTTTTCACAACGTTCTTCATCGAGAACTCCGTATTGCCTGCAAAGCCTGCTGGTTTTCTCCTTGTTTGGCCCAAACTCTACGATAATGCAATCACCCGGTGGCACGGTTGTTTCAGGAGACATGACGTATTCTTGAGGTTTGGTTAGCTTGGTTTGTTCGTAGGTATTGTCTTCTTTGTTGAATTTATAAACAAACACCTGCACTTCGGAAGGTTCGTTATTGCATAGTTGTCCATCGGCAGCCTCAACCGAGCGGTTGCCGTTATATACAGAAATTAAATCATCTAGTGCCTGGGGGTATGGATTAGCTGGCCCGTCGCCATCTAGGCTGTCTTCAAAAACCGCACCTTCTGGGTTTACAGGGATTATTAATTTATTTTCACCAATTTTACCGCCAACTAAATTCATGAACTCACCCAGTGAAATATTTGCACCGTCGCTTAGAACAGCACCTTCGGCGTGTATTTGTTGGTTGTCGTGTTCGTGCAATGTTGAAGTGCCAACCTTGTTAGAAAAACCTATGGGATTTATCAGTTCAATTTCGTTATCACAGACCCAAAACTCAATACCCGATCGTCTGTTAACTGGACCCCCAGAATTGGAGTTGCTGTTTAGATAGATAGTTGACCCAGCTAGTGCTAAAGCAGAACCAGCCATTACGAAGCTCATTGTGATGAAAAGCGGCAACTTCAACCTTTTAAGTTTTTTGTCAGTTAGAAGGGCGATACCCATTAGCACGAATAGGATTATCACTGTACCAGCGATTACACGTAGCGACCAAGAGGAAATATCATCGCCCAAGTTTTGTTGCCCGATGTATAAATTTTCTACTCCACTAGCACCACTAGCCAGAAGCGATATTGATTTATTCAACATTTGTTTGAGTGCCCACCGTATTTCTTGTTTACGCTTAAGGTTAATCTAGCATATACTGACAGTAATCGTCAAAAGAGTGGGAGTTGATTTTAGTGCAGGAATCATACAAACAAAAAACAGATGTAGTTTTGGGCAAATTGAAGGTTGATGCGACGAAAGGCTTGAGTCCTGGCGATGTAGAGGCGCGTCTAAACAAATATGGTCGCAACGTTTTAGAGACTGGAAAAAAAATAAATCCCTTCAAACTTTTCGTTAGTCAATTTAACGACGTGCTGATAATTGTTCTTATCGTTGCAGCATCGGTATCATTCGGACTTAGTTTAGTTGAGGAACACGGCAATGCTACGGAATCGCTGCTAATTTTCACTATAGTTATAGCAATTGCGGTAATCGGTTTTTTGAACGAATATCGTGCCGAGAAGACGGTTGAGGCACTGATGAAACTAGTTGGTAGTACAGCGAGAGTTCGACGTGGCGGAGAAGAGATCGAAGTTTCGACAAGCAAACTCGTGCCTGGCGATATTGTTCTTTTTGAAGAAGGCATGAAAGTCCCGGCAGACGTGCGACTGCTCAAGGTAAAAAACCTAGCAGTAAACGAAGCTAGCCTCACAGGTGAGTCAGTTCCAGTCACCAAAAACACTTTTGCTCAGGATGAAACGGCAAGCCTAGGCGACCAAAAGAGTGTGCTTTTTTCAGGAACAATAATTACCGTTGGAACAGCAGAGGGTGTAGTTGTTGCGACAGCGGGCAATACTGAAATCGGCAAAATCGCCGACATGGTTAATAGTGTCGAAAGCGAACTCACCCCCATGCAAAAGAAGCTTGACGGCCTTGGTAGAAAACTCGGGGCAATCATACTCGGCGTAAGCATATTTATATTTATAGTCATCTTCTTTTTGAACAAGGATTTAGTCGATGAATCAACTCTTCAGCGACTCATTCTTGCCTTTACAGCTGCAGTGGCGCTGGCGGTTGCCGCCATACCAGAAGGCCTGGCCTTTGTGGTTCGAATATCTCTGGCGCTCGGAGCGCGGCGAATGGCAGCAAAGAATGCGCTAGTAAGAAAACTCTCCGCGGTAGAGGCTCTGGGCTCAACTGATGTAATCTGTTCAGATAAAACAGGCACACTTACGCGTGGCGAGATGACGGTGCGCAAGATATATTTCTCTGGACAGCAGTACGCAGTGACTGGCAGCGGGTATAAAGGAAAAGGTGAGTTTGAGCTGGAAGGTGTTCAAGTAAAAGACCTAAGCAAACTATCTCAACTACTAAGTATTGGAATGTTAAACAACAATGCACATATCAGGAGTGAATCTGTCCTAGGTGATCCAACAGAAGGAGCGCTGATTGTCTCTGCTCAAAAGGCTGGCCTAGATAAACGTGAACTTCTTAGGAATTTGCCGCGTATCGACGAAGTGCCATTTTCTAGCGATCGTAAAATGATGAGTACAATCCACAAATCTAAGCGAGGTTACTATGTGGCAACTAAGGGCGCAACGGATACCGTGTTAGCGTGTTGTGACAGAATCTACCATCGAGGCAAAGTTGTGAAACTGACACCGAAGCTCAAAAAAGAAGTTTTAAAGGAGACAGAGCTTATGGCCGAAAACGCCCTTCGAGTCCTCAGCTTTGCTTACAAAGAGATGAAGAAGCGGCCAGCCAAAGAGAGCGAGATCGAAGCGAAGCTTATCTTTGCAGGACTGCAGGGAATGATGGATCCACCGAGAGCTGAGGTAAAGGAAGTCATACATCGCGTTACAGCTGAAGCTGGCATGCGTGTGCTTATGATTACTGGCGATCACGTCCTGACAGCCCAAGCGGTTGCCAAAGAAATAGGTATCGTCGGTGATGCAATTACCGGTATGGAGCTAGATGAGCTGTCTCAGGCCGAGTTCGAAACAAGAGTCGAAAAGATTTCTATTTACGCCCGGGTCAACCCGGAACATAAGATACGCATAATAAAGGCGCTCAAAAAGCATGGTCATCAAGTAGCTATGACTGGCGACGGTGTCAACGATGCTCCAGCCATAAAAGCTGCAGACATCGGTATTGCTATGGGCATTACTGGCACCGATGCTGCGAAAGAGGCAGCCGATTTGATTCTTCTAGATGACCAGTTCTTAACCATCATCAACGCTATTGAAGAAGGGCGAGGTATTTTTGATAACGTGCGTAAATTTGTTAATTATTTACTTAGCGCAAACATAGCAGAAGTTATAACTGTTCTTGGGGGTGTATTGCTTCTAGGAAGGCTAGTCTTAACGGCAGCTCAACTGTTGTTTATAAATATTGTTACCGACGGGTTGCCAGCGGTGGCTCTGGGTTCAGACGAGGCAGAAAAAGGTATTATGCGTTTCAAACCGCATCGTTTTCAGAGCTCAATCGTCAACAAGAGGATGTGGATAGAAATGCTGATTTTCGGATTTATGATGAGCATAGTCATACTCTTACACTACTGGTGGATAGAAGCATCGACAGGCGATCTTGTGCGAGCTGTTTCGGTAGCGTTTACAGCAATGGTAGTTTACGAAATGGCAAGGCTCGTTGATATACGAACTGATTATAAGATTCGGTGGTTTTCGAACCCATGGCTTAGTGTAGCCATTGTTGGTTCTTTAGCCCTTCAGCTTATTGTTCTGTATGTTCCATGGGTAGCTGAAATTTTCGGTGTCGGGCCCATAGAGGTTATTGATTGGGTCATTATCATTGTCGCATCGCTGGTAATGGTTGGGATTATGAAGATAGCCAACGTCGTACTCGATAGGTATTTGAACGAATCCAATCCACAGTACTCCTCGGCGCACTACGAAACAACATAAGCTTCTTGACAAAAATACAATATCGTGCTAATGTTTATGTACTGTTCAATAAAAAACAAAAATTGAACAAACAAAAACATTAACAATCCAAACGAGATCCCGGAAATTGTGGTACTAACCACAGTCCCCGTCGGTAACGGGGGCGCGGCGAGTGCTGCAATCTCCGGGATCTCCGGAGGAATAAGGAGCAAAATGGCTATACTAGGTCTAAAAGACAAGAAGTCAAAGAAAGATAGTAAAGCTAAGAACGCTCAGTCTGACGAAGCAACCGACATCCTTAAAAAGATAGAGGCAAAGCGCGAATCAGGCGACTGTCCTTTCTGTTAATCCGGTAATCCGGATAAATGTACCCCACAGATTCTGTGGGGTATTGAATTTGGCAAACAATAATTAGTTATTAAGATATATTGTAAAGTATTGCAAAAAATCGGATTTAAAGCAGATTTAAATCCGATTTTCGTAACTCAAGTTTAACAGTTAAGCAATCACAAAATTTAAAACCCCACTTGCGTGGGGGTCTAAATTTGGTAGCAGCAGCGGTAAAATCTCCTTCGGAGGCGCCAGCGTCCAGTGCTCGAAGTAAACTTCTGCGCGCTTCCTCGTCTTTGAACCTGGGCTACGCCCTACGGTTCAATCCCAACAATGAAATCAATAAAAAAGCCCCACACTTCCTGTGGGACGTTTTTATTGGTAGCAGCGGCGGGGATTGAACCTGCGACCTCAGGCTTATGAGTCCTGCGCTCTAACCAACTGAGCTACGCTGCCTTAAATAGCGTATGAAATATAACAGATTACACCCTTGAGGTGCAATTACTCATCAAAATTACTCAAGTCGATATATAATCATTGTCAATGAAAGCGAAATTAGAACCAGGTAAATATGTCTTAGCAGTTTCCGGCGGGGTTGATTCGATGGTGCTTCTTCATCTACTGTCTACCGCCTACTGTCTACCTTCTACTGAGCGTGAGCTCATAGTTGCTCACTACGACCACGGTATACGAGGCGATTCGGCGAAGGACGCTGAGCTCGTACGGAAGATATCCGGCAGTCTTGGCTTAGATTTTGTGAGCGAGAAAGGGCAGCTAGGGACTGGCGCAAGCGAGGCCAAGGCTAGAGAAGCTCGTTATGGGTTTCTTCGAAGAGCGAAAAACGAATACGGTGCCAAAGCAATCGTCACCGCACATCACCAGGACGATGCGGTAGAAACTTTGATTATCAACATGCTAAGGGGAACGGGGCGACGTGGTGTGCTCAAAGAAACTGCCGAATTAAAGCGTCCGCTACTGAATGTTTCAAAGGAAGAAATCACTAGATACGCAAGCCTAAACAATATTAAATGGCACGAGGACTCAACCAACGCGGACACTAAATATCTACGCAATTATGTTCGGTTGGTTTTGTTGCCGAAGATGAAAAAGACCGACCCAGAAATTATTAACAAACTTCTGAACTCGAGTAGTACATTGCAGAAAAAAAATGATGAGATTGAGTATGAGCTTGCACTTGTGCTAGAGGATAAATGCAAAGTTGATAAAAAAGTAATTGTTATTCCTAGACATTGGTTAATTATGCTACCAAATGAGGTCGGCAGAGAAGTTCTATACGAGTGCGCAAGACGGCTCGATACAAAAGTAGACATGGACAGAAAGAACATTGAAAATCTGCTAGTTTTTGCTAAGACCGCAAAACTCAAAAAACAGACGCCGCTTAACAAAAAAATTAATATGAGAACTGAACCAACGAAAATTATTATGGAACTGGTATAATCAATGACTGATACAAAAAACTGCTGATTGAAACCAAATTCTTAAGAGTCAATAAACGAGGAAAAATACTGTGGCAAAAGCTATGAATATTAAAAAATCCAACAATAACATGCGAAATGTTGGCTTTATCATAATCGTGATGCTTTTTGGGTTGGTGGCATACGGTTTGGTTAGTGGAACCACGCCAGATCTTGAAGATGTTGCTCTTTCCGAAGTACGAACCAGTGCAAATAAAGGCGAGGTCGAGCTAATCGAACTAGAGGGCAACGATTTGAAGGTGACCTATGTTGGCGACGAAGAACCGACCAAGAAATCTGTAAAAGAACCAGACTCCAGTCTTAGTGAACAAGGCTTTGACGTCAGTCGTTTCGAGCTTAGCGTGACCGAACCAAAAGACGGCAGTTCGGTTTGGTTTAATTTACTACTGACTTTCCTGCCAGTTGCAATAATCATCGGCTTCTTCCTGTACATGATGAAACAGGCACAAGGCCAGGGCAATCAAGCCATGGGGTTCGGTAAGAGTAAAGCCAAACTCTTCGGGCCAGATAATAAGAAAAACGTTAAATTTGCGGACATTGCAGGTACAGATAACGCAAAAGAAGATTTAGAAGAGGTTGTTGACTTTCTAAAACATCCAAAGAAATTCCTGGCAGTTGGAGCAAAGATTCCCAAGGGTGTCTTATTGGTTGGTTCCCCTGGAACTGGAAAAACCATGCTGGCGCGAGCTGTTGCTGGTGAAGCCGGCGTACCCTTCTTCACGATTTCTGGCTCAGAATTTGTCGAGATGTTTGTTGGCGTAGGTGCCTCGCGCGTGAGGGATTTATTTTCTAAAGCTAAGAAGAACGCACCGTGCATTATCTTCATCGACGAGATTGATGCCGTTGGCCGTAAACGCGGCAGTGGCATGGGTGGCGGTCATGATGAGCGTGAACAAACGCTTAACCCGCTACTTGTCGAAATGGATGGCTTTGAGCAAGGCGCCAACGTAATAATCTTGGCTGCGACTAACCGAGCCGATGTACTTGATCCAGCATTGCTCAGGCCGGGTCGTTTTGATCGAAGAGTAAACATTGCGCTTCCAGACCGTAAAGACCGTGAGGCAATACTTAAGATTCATTTCAAAGACAAACCGACTGAGAGCAATGTCGATCTAGATGCGCTAGCCGCCAAAACCGCAGGTACAAGCGGTGCCGATTTGGCCAATATTGCAAACGAAGCCGCAATTCTTGCAGCCAGACACGACAGAAAAACCATTAGTAACGATGAGGTTACCGAAGCTTTTGAAAAAATCGCCATCGGTCCTGAACGTAGAGGCAAGGTCATGAATGAGCACGAGAAGGAACTAACTGCCTACCACGAAGCTGGCCATGCGGTAGTTGGCCACGTACTCCCCGATAGCGACTTAGTGCATAAAGTGACCATTATTCCTCGCGGCGGAACAGGTGGTGTGACCTGGTTTATACCACCAGAGGATAAGAGTTATCATTCTGTAGTTGAGTACAAAGACATACTGGCTAGAATGATGGGCGGACGACTAGCAGAGAAGATAATTTATGGCAAAGATAAGATTACAACTGGTGCTGGTAACGATTTGCAAAAGGCCACAGAACTAGCACGTGAAATGGTGATTGAGCAAGGAATGGGTGATAAGCTCAGGGATCAAGTATTCCATGAAGATGCAGGCGGGATGATGATAGATCGTATGGTGCACCAGAGGCCGTACTCGGAAGACACAGCAAAACTGATCGACCAAGAAGTGGAGAAACTAATGAGTGAAGCCGGGAAGCGAGCGGAAAAAGTTCTAAATGCCAATCTGGTTTATCTGAAGAAGCTAAAAGATGCTCTGCTCGACAAGGAAACTATCGAGGCTAAAGCTGTGATTGAGCTGCTCGAGGGCACGAAGATGCCTAAAGAAGCGACTCTCTACTAAGCATTTGTTGTTTGTGAAAATTATGAAATCGCATCTGTAGTGGTTATACTAGCGACAGATAAAATAACATAAAGTAAGACCTATGCATGCGAAGACTTCTAGATAAAGCCAATCGTAAATTTACTATCGGATGGGCAGCTGCTCTTTTAGCTAGCGCAGCGCTTCTAACTAATCTTTTAGGTCTACTTCGCGAGAGGTTGTTGCTAGCTAACTTCGGAGTTGGTGCCGAGGTTGATGCCTACAAAGCTGCTTTTGCTGTGCCTGATTTTATGTTCTTCCTCCTGGTTTCTGGTGCCCTCAGCGTTACGTTCATACCAGTTTTCACGGAAAGAATAGTTAAAGGAAACAAAAAATCTGCCTGGGATCTTTCATCGAGTTTACTGAATTTCATGGCAATAATTACTGGTATAACTAGCATCCTGATTATTGTTTTTGCACAGCCACTCTTGGAATATTTTGTAGCCCCAGGACTAGACGATGCAGCCATAGCACAGGCGGTGATAATGATGAGGATTATCGCTCTAAACCCATTCCTATTTTCCATATCTAGCGTACTTACGAGTGTTCAACAAGCCACTAATCGATTTTTCTTTTATGCTATGGCGCCGTCGGTTTACAATTTGGGGATAATATTTGGGATTTTAGTTATTGCACCAAATCTCGGTATCGAAGGCGTGGCTTACGGTGTGCTTATAGGCTCTATAGCTCAGATGTTGGTAGCCATACTAGGCATGAAGGGTACAGGGTTCAAATACTCACCTACGATATTCTGGAAGAACAGAGGCTTCATAAAAGTTTTAACTTTGCTACCTGCAAGGTCGATCGACCAAGGTTTAGATTACTTTAATTATCTGGTCAGTATAAATATTGCTTCGAAGATTCAAGTCGGTGCAATAACAGCATACAGTACGGCATTTACGCTTCATTTAGTGCCAGTTGGTCTAATTGGGATAGCTATCTCTACAGCAGCTTTCCCTAAGCTGAGCGAACGTCTTGGCCAGGGTAGGCCTGATTTGTTTAAGAAAGAGTTAATGACTATCCTAAGAGTAATCGTTTGGCTTTCTCTGCCGGTAGCCGTCATAACCTTTTTGGCCAGGGGTTATTTAGTCCGTTTACTGGTAGCTAGCGGTAACCCTACGATTTCACTAATTTTAGGTTCCTTAGCTCTAGCTGTTCTGTTTCGGTCAATATTTCATATTATGTCACGAGGCTTTTACGCTCAACAAGATACCAAAACGCCACTGTATATATCCATCGTAGCGATTTCTGTTAATGTGTTTTTGGCAATTTGGCTAACCAGACCAGGAGCTTATGGGGTTGAGGGTCTAGCCATCGCCTATTCAATAACAGCTGTTTTGGAAGTAGCAATTCTAGGGGTTGTACTATCTAGAAGACTGGGTGGAGGCATGTTTACTCTCGGGTTTGTTAGGAGTTTGATGCGTATGGTTTCTGCAGCTGGGTTTAGTGCTTTTGTGACGTATTTGTTTATCGCATTTCTTTTGCCACTGCGAGCGACAGACGCAGGCTTCTTCATACTTGTACCAAAGTTTGTGCTGATAATAACCGTAGGGCTACTAACATATTTGTTATTTAGCTATGTCTTTGGAGTTAGGGAATCCATTCCAGTGGTTAAACGCATCAAAAGCATACTATTCAAACCGATGACGATTCAGCAATAATCATGAAACAAGACAATATCCGAAATTTTTGCATTATTGCCCATATAGATCACGGTAAAAGCACGCTTGCGGACAGATTACTCGAGCTTACTGGCACGGTCGAGAAACGAGACATGAAAGAACAACTTCTAGACCGTATGGATTTGGAGCGAGAAAAGGGCATCACGATTAAACTTCAACCAGTACGGATGAAGTATAAAGACTACGAACTCAACCTCATAGATACACCGGGTCATGTCGACTTCTCGTACGAAGTTTCCAGGAGTTTGCAAGCCTGCGAGGGGGCGTTACTAATTGTTGACGCAACCCAGGGAATTCAAGCTCAGACACTGGCGAATGTTTATTTAGCTATTGAGGCGAATCTTGAGATTATCCCAATTATTAACAAAGTCGATCTTGCAGCAGCTGACGTCGATAAAGTATCCAGGGAAATTGTTTCGTTGCTTGGCTGTAAAAAAGAAGATATTTTGCAAATATCTGCCAAAACCGGGCAAGGTGTGGAAAGAGTACTCGACGAAATTGTAGCTAAAGTTCCAAAACCAAGCGGGTCGAAGGTGGATGCCGCCAGAGCGTTGGTGTTTGATTCGCAGTACGACGAATACAGAGGAGTCATCCTTTATATTCGAGTTTTTGATGGTGAGATTAAGAAAAGTTCACAGATTAAACTTATAGCCACCAAGACAGATGGTATTGCCCTAGAAATTGGATCACTAACACCTGAGACAAGCGAATCAAAACTACTTAGTACGGGAGAGATAGGCTACGTGGTGACGAATTTAAGGAGCGTGCATGAAGCAAAAGTCGGCGACACTATCACACTTCAAGAAAATCCAGCTACCAAGGCGCTGCCTGGCTACCGCGAAGTGAAGCCATTT
>VAPL010185681.1_pt1 | contig 18647 bp, 19 predicted proteins | sample 3395061 | NCBI WGS metagenome assembly VAPL01 (sample SAMN08290444, study PRJNA428436) | hydrothermal vent metagenome | isolation source: Deep-sea hydrothermal vent chimney 2 | place: Pacific Ocean: Juan De Fuca Ridge | depth 2182 m m | reverse complement strand
ATGGCTTTGCTTTCCAAAAAGCACCATGCCTTGCGTTACCGAGGCTCATCGTTTCAGGCGGTGTGAATGTGTTTGGTGTATGGCTTTGCTTTCCAAAAAGCGCCATGCCTTGCGTTATCGAGGCTCATCGTTTCAGGCGTATGGCTTCGCATTCCAAAAAGCACCATGCCTTGCGTTACCGGGGCTCATCGTTTCAGGCGGTGTGAATGTGTTTGTTGTATCGCTTCGCTTTCCAAAAACAGGATGCTTTGCGTTACCAGGGCTCATGGTTTCTGGTGAATGTGGTTGATGTATAGCTCTGCTTTCCAAATAGCAGTATGCCTTTAATTTTAATGAGTTAATGCTAAATATTTAGTGCTTTCCTCCGATACAACAGGTATGTGAAGTATTAAGGGTTACATCCGAAAAGCATTAACATTAATGTCTTTTGTTGTGTATTCGATTTGTCCTTGCTTTTCATGAGAATAACAATGAGTGAAATAAAGCCTGGAGAATTACAATGGTCGAAACAGCAATCAATGTCGTGGTATTTGGTATGGAGCAACGCGCCATTGATGCCCTTGAGCTTGCATTTAAAAATCGAGCTAATGGGGTTTGTCACATTGTTGAGATATCACAGGCGCAAGTTGCGTTGTTTAATCTTGATGTTAAGGGTGCCCGGAAATTATTTAACGATTTTCATGAAAGTTATCCTGACATTCCAACGATTGGTATTTGTGCTAAAAAATCAGATAGTTGGGATATGGTTCAGATAAAAGTTCCGTTATCAATTATTTCATTAGTCAAAGCCATTCTCGATGCTAAAACGAAACTTAGTAAAAGTACCGTAAAGTCGGAAGATAATGTTAAAAATGCTGTCAACGTTATTACTCAGGATAAAATTGCATTGGCAATGAAAGCCATTGAGTCTAGACAGATTGCAGAAAATCTTAATAAACGTGTTGATAAAAACTCAAAAAATACAACGCAACGAGTTGTACCTAATATAACAACGGAAACAAGTTTTGATACTAGCCGTTTTTTACTTGGTCATGCACTTGATGCCATTAATAAGTGCAAAAAAAATAATGATGCCGTGTTATTAACCTGTTTAGGCAATAAAAATATTTTTATTAATCTTGAAAAATCAGAAATTATTACTGACTTAAATGATAATCAAGTTCGAACACTCGCGATTGTGCCGCTCGATAAAAAATTAGTGTTACCCATTACTTCTAAATTTGACAAAGTTGAATCATTTAAAAAATTAAAGTTTTTAAATAGCCGTGAGGCTCGAGTGTTGAATCACGAAGTTTTCATGTGGAACCTTGGGTTAATGACTTGCCGAGGCAGGATTCCGTCAGAAATATCAAGTGAAACTCGTTATCATTTAAATCGTTGGCCTAATTTAACAAGGGTTACCATCCCTAAAAATGCCATGCGAATTATTTCGTATTGGATTAGAAATCCGTGCAGCATTATGGATATGCAGGAAAAACTCGGATTGCCACTGCAGGATATTTTTACTGTTTTTACTGCAGTATATTCTATCGGGTTAACTCAGATTGCCAAGCGAGATTCGGATCTGTTAATTAAAAGCGAAACGATTTATGAAAATGATAAACGAGGTTTGTTTGCGTCGATTATCAATCGTCTACATAGTTTTAATAATGATAAAAAAACTAAAACGGCGTAAGGACAAACCATGAATGCTTATAAAATAGTTTTTGCTGGCCCGGTTGGTGTAGGGAAAACATCAGCAATAGCAGCAATAAGTGATATTGAACCATTTCAAACAGAAGAGTTTGCAACAGATGAAGTGAAAGATATAAAACAAAATACAACAGTTGCAATGGATTATGGAATGATAAAATTGGAAAATGATGAACGTATTCATTTATATGGTACTCCCGGGCAAGAACGTTTTAATTTTATGTGGGATATCTTAACCGATGGTGGTATTGGTTTAATCCTGCTACTTAATAATAATAATTCTGATCCACTGCAAGATTGTAAAACCTATCTGGACGCGTTTAAAGATTACATTGATATTACAGGAGTCGCATTAGGGATTAATCGGATGGAGCACAATACCGGGCCATCAATTGATGATTACCATGATATTTTAGTTAATAAAAATATTACTGCGCCGATACTGGAAGTGGATGCCCGGGATTCCGCTGACGTTATTTTATTAACAGAGTCTTTATTGTATTCCATTGACCCCGGTCTGGCTTAATGTAGTCCTTAACAGAGAATTTGATGTCGATATTATCATTAAGAAAATTTGGTGTGGCATTCGGTGAACGAATTATATTACGTTCGGTTGATCTCGAAATTCCCGATCGTGGTGTTTTTGTTTTGCTTGGGCCTTCAGGCACGGGTAAATCAACATTACTACGAACAATTTGTGGAATTAATGATGCTGTTTCAACATTTAGGGTTTGGGGTGAAGCTAATTATTTGCAAAATAAATTAGATGCTTCGGATGAATATCCGATGTTGGTCGCACAAAATGCACGACTAATGATGGCAACGGTATTTGAAAATATCGTCAACGATCTTCCTGAACGCCACAATTTAACGCAGCTTCAGCAACGATCATTAGCGGAGAGATTGCTTGAACGAGCGGGTTTAAAGGACCTCGTGACAAAGATGGATACTTCAGTTGTTGATTTATCACTTGCAACACAGCGTCAGCTTGCAATTGCACGCAGTGCTTCTGCAAGCCCTAAATTACTTTGTATTGATGAGCCTACTGCAAATTTAAGTGATTCTGAAAGTGTACCGTTACTTGAATACATACAACAACTTGGCGAACGATTTGCAATTATTGTGGTATTGCACAATCAGCGTCAGGCTCGTGAGATTGGTGGTCAGTGTGCTTTATTAGCCGGTGGTTGGATTCACGAGTGCAATAATACCGAGGATTTCTTTTCTAATCCCAATAGTGAAATTACCAAAGGTTTCTTACGCACCGGCTCGTGTCCACTGCCATCAGCGGATGCCAAGATAGAGGAGCTTGATGAACAGGTTAATCTGCCTATCCCACCGCCGCTACCCAAAGCAGCACAGGATTATGTCAGTGATTCGTTTGGCCCACGTAGTTTTTTGTGGCTAAAAAAAGGCTTATTGGCTGGCACACCCAGACCTGGAATTGTGGTTGATGAGCAGTATGATCTTAGGGCATTACAACGTGTTGGTATTAAAGTATTGGTTTCGTTAACAACCAAACGGTTTGATCTCGAATTATTACAAAAACATGACATTGAAGGCTTATGGTTAAAAATACCGGATATGGGAGCACCTGAGTTTGAAGAAACGGCTTCCATGTGTCAGCAAGTCTTCGAGCGTATGGCAAAAGGAAAAGCCGTTGCGTATCACTGCAAAGCCGGACTTGGGCGAACAGGCACATTGCTTGCTGCACAATTAATATGGGAAGGTAAAACTGCATTGGATGCTTTAGAGGCTGTTCGTCGAATTGAACCCCGCTGGGTGCAATCCGAAGTGCAGGTTGAATTTTTAGAAGCGTTCGCTAGTTTTGTTTTGAGTTCACAAAATAGTGACATCATTAATAATAACCAAAGACAAGATATTTCTTGTTAATTAAATTAGGAGAAAAAAATGTCGTTAGATAAAGCCTTAAATAAAGCCGTATCAGAAATTCCCGAATGTGTTGCCGCAGGTTATGTTGATTTAACTACCGGTATGTTATTAGGAATTAAAACGGTTGATTCTCATCCTGCAGAAGTGATGGATATTTTAGCTGCTGCAACTGCCGATCTTTTTCAAGGCGCTAATGTTACTACTATCGAAAGCTTATTTAAAAAAGCGCGTGGTATTGAGAACAATGGACATCATTATTTTCAGGAAATGTTAATTCTAAGTGATAATTTATTGCATATATTTTCCCGAATGAAAACTAATCAAGAACACGTTATTTGTTTTGTTTGTCGTAAAAGTGTCAATATGGGGATGGCATTAACTAAATCCAGAACAGCAGCGATAGAAATCAGCACAGAAGTATAGGAAATATATCTTAGCTAAAATGAAAACATATGTATCAAAATTTTCATAGTCGAACTGGTTTATTAGCACCGAATCCCGAAATTTGGGCGGCATTAAAAAACGGTGCAGGGCTTAATGAAATTTTAAATAACTTTTATACATTAGTTTATGTTGATGATAAATTGTCTGTTTTTTTTGAAGATATAACTATTCAACGCGCTATCGAAAAACAATCATCTTTTTTACGCTCGATATTTACCGGTGAAAAATGTTATTTTGGGGAACACCCTAAAAAAGCTCATCACTGGATGGTAATATCCGATGCGTTGTACGATTATCGTGAAGAGTTGATGGCGCGGTGTTTACGTGACTATGGTTTATCTGAGCATTTAATAACACAATGGCGTGCAATGGAGGAAGTGTTTCGTAAAGCCATTGTAAAATCTAAGCCAACCAACTTGGTTGTTAATGGCGTTAAAAAGCTGGCGGAGGGATACAAGATTGAAACACTGGGTGTTGCTTCATTATGTGATGGCTGTGTTGCAGAGCTAGAAGCAAATCAAAATTTAACCTGTCATGTACGCACAGGAAAAATTTATTGTGACGATTGTACTAAGAAACGAAACATTAAATTACTATAAAAGATGAATTAAAACAAAAAATTGTCTATATAGTATTTATACCGTTATTGTATGTTATGGATAAATTAAAAATAAAATGAATGCCAAATCAAATGTTAAAGAAGTCATGAAAAAAAAATTACAGCCTATTCTAGCAGAATTGCGTAATTTTTCTAATGACATTGAAGCGGCTTCGGTGATGTCCCGAGATGGCATTAATATCGCTTCTGCTATGGATGATACCGTTGATTCGGATCGGCTTGGTGCAATGTGCGCATCATTATTATCGCTTAGTGATAAAACAGCAGCCGAATTGCAACGGGGAAAGTTAAAACAAGTGCTTATCGAAGGTGAGCAAGGTTGTATTTTAATGGTACAAATTGGCGAAAGAGCCGTGCTCGCGGTTGTTTCCAAGCCAACCTCAAATCTGGGTATGGTCTTTTTAGAAGCAAAAAAGACCGTTAAAACCATCATTGATTCCAAATTAATTTAGTTCAATTTGTCTTCGCTAGAGAATTTCATACTCTAGGAGTCTGGTATGTTATCCAGCAAATAGTGTGCTTGCATGAAGTATAATTATCGCTGTTAATGTATAACCGACTCGCTATCGCGAGTCGGAATGTTATTGCTACGATTGCTCGGCAGCGGGGCCAACATAGGTAGCACTACCAAAGCCAAGTATTGGAAAAAAGATAAAACCCAAGAATATTAACCCAAGTCCAAAACCAACGCCTTTACCAAAGCTTTTGGCAATATCAATATAAAATATGATTATAATAATAAAGTTGACTAACGGAATGAACATTAATAATAACCACCACCAGGGACGGCCTGCAATTTTTAATAATACAATTGTGTTGTATATCGGGATAAGACAAGCCCAACCGGCTTGACCTGCTTTAGTATAAATTTTCCAGAAACTCGCGATGATAAAAACCAGAATTGCGAGCATAATGAGAGGGCCAATAAGGCCTGCAGAATCATCCATCAGTAATACCTCGGTAATGTTAAGATTTTTTTGAATTATTAACGTTGAAGTATAGAGCATAAAAAGTGGTTTTTCTGTTCAAAATTAAAATGCGAATGCATAAATTTATCAGTATGGTAAAATGCAACTTGTTTATTGAGTTTTATCAATGTCAGGTTGTTATTATATTGATAATTTAAAAAAATAAGGAAAATTGAATGGCTGAACCAAAATGCCCTGAATGTTCTGTCATCGGTATTGACAAAATAGTGTCAAAAGCGAGTAGTGAGCAGTCACGTCGAAAAGAAGCATGGTTTTATGTGGTTTATTGTAATGAATGTGGACATGTTTATGATGTTCTAACGAAACACGTGTTTACGCAAACCAAACCGGGTTATTTTGTATTACCAAATAAATAATAAATGCAGTTGGTTCGCATAATATGAATAACAACAATATTGATCAAAACCATATCTGGCATCCCTATAGCGCGATGAAATCCGAATTACCGATATATCTGGTAAGCTCGGCTAATGGTGTGCGCATAAAGTTAGCCGATGGTCGTGAGTTAATTGATGGCATGTCATCATGGTGGTCAACTATACATGGCTATAATAACTCGATATTAAATCAAGCGATTCAAACACAAATGCAAAAAATGTCGCATATTATGTTTGGTGGTTTTACGCATCAGCCGGCGATTGAATTAACACAAAAACTACTTGAAATTACACCAAGTAATTTACAAAATATATTTTATTCTGATTCTGGTTCGGTTGCCGTTGAGGTTGCATTAAAAATGGCAATTCAATATTGTGCGGCAAAAGGGTTAACCAAAAAACGCCAATTTATTGCTTTACGATCGGGGTATCACGGTGATACTTTTGCAGCAATGTCGGTTAGTGATCCCGATACTGGAATGCATCAATTATTTGAAGGTATGTTGGCGACACAGGTTTTTATTAAACAGCCTGAAAGTCGTTTTGGTGAAAAATGCAGTGATGAAGATTTTAAGGCATTAGAGCAAGCTTTAATTAATCATGCCGATACTACTGCGGCGTTAATAATGGAACCTATTGTGCAAGCGGCTGGTAGCATGTGGTTTTATTCTGCTGATTTTCTGCGTAAAGCGAGACAGTTATGCGATCAGTATGGGGTATTATTAATTTTAGATGAGATTGCAACAGGGTTTGGCCGAACCGGTAAGTTATTTGCTTGTGAACATGCGGATATAAAACCCGATATTATGTGTGTTGGTAAATCATTAACGGCAGGTTATCTAACATTAGCAGCAACATTAACCTCGAATGATGTTGCCGCTACGATTGATGCGGGTGATCCCGGTGTATTTATGCACGGGCCAACATTTATGGCAAACCCTCTTGCCTGCTCGGTGGCATTAGCGAGTATTAAATTATTACAGCAATCAGACTGGCAATTAAAGGTTCAAGCTATCGAGAAAAAATTATCAACAGGTTTGGCTATTTGTTCTAGCTTTTCAAATGTAACAGAAGTGCGGGTATTGGGTGCTATTGGTGTTGTTGAAATGCAACAAACAGTCGACATGAAAACCATCACTTCAGCTTTTGTGGATACCGGTATTTGGCTTCGTCCTTTTGGTAAGCTGGTTTATGTTATGCCGGCGTTTATCATCAGTGATGATGATTTAGACGAATTAATTAATTCGATGGTTTCTGTTATTGGAGCGCTTAACGAGTAGTATTAATTTTTATTCTCTTGCTTTTTCCAGTTGCTCCGCTTTTTCTTTAAACTGCTTGTTTAGTTGTTCGGCTAAATCTTTGGTTTTTTGCAAAGCATCGGTTTGTGTTTTCCAAATATGGTCGTTTTTTGGGGTAGCTTTTTTATCTGATTGAGCTACTTTATCATCACTGCATGCAGCAATAAATAATAAGAGTATTATCGTGATTATATTTTTCATAAGAGTTACTTTTTTAATTAAGTGTTGGTATTAGTATTAAATAGACTTAATAACAGATAAATCAAGTAATATGTTTAAATGGATGGCCGCTTTAGTTTTTCGAGTAATTTTACGATACCGCCCCAAAACCATTCTTTGCTGCGTTGCCAATAACTTCGGTTACGCCATTGTTGGTAGATGATTTCATCACAACTTTTAAGTTCTTGTTCAAACCAGTGTTTTAATGTTTTCGCAAAATTTAAATCGGTTATCGCTTGGTTTGCTTCCAGATTCCAGCGAAAATTCCATCGATCAAAATTACTCGAACCGGTAGTCGCCCACTGATCACTGAGAATCACTTTAGCGTGAGAAAAATGCAATGTAAATTCAAATATTTGCACTCCGTGACGCAGTAGCTGGGCATAATAACGTTGTCCCATAATTCGGACACCGGGGTGATCGGTTATTTTACCGGGTAATAATAATTTAACATCAACCCCACGTTGTGCAGCACGAATCAGTGAACGTCGTAATTTTCGTGAAGGAATAAAATACGGTGTTGTTAGCCATAGTTGCTTTTTACTTTTATTTATTTCATTTAATAATTGTTTTTTTAATTGGTGTCGATGAGCCGTGCTAAATGCAATGACTTGGCCTTGTTGTGTTAAAAGCGTATTTTCGGGAGCCGTATTATTTAATCGTGCTATGGGTTTTAATAAAGTATTGTTATATTTAATCCAATTACTGTGGAACAGTATCACCCAATCCGTTATTACATCACCTTTAATGGACACCATGATATCATGCCATGCATCAGATTTATCTGAATCAAATTGATCACTTAAACCGGCTCCTCCAATAAAGGCTTGTGTTCGATCCATTATGTAAATTTTACGATGATCTCGAAATAAATTATTTAAATATTTTTGATATTTAATGCGATTATAAAACTGGATGTGAATATTTTTAGTATTTAATAAAGATAAATCTTTTCGAGAAATTCCTTTTGAGCCAAAATCATCAAACAAACAATAAATTTTAACATTTCTTTTAGCAGCCAGTAATAAGGCGTTAATAATTTGGTTAAATATGTTGCCGGATGTTGTTAAATAATTCTCAATTATCACCTCAGTTTTTGCATTATGTATTGCATCGATGATGGCGGGGTAAAATGTTGACGCGTTGACTAATAATTCAAACTGATTGTTTTCTCTGATTGGAAAACTGCTATCGTATTTATTAGTAGACACGGTCGTTAAAATAGAATCCTATTTGCTCGATAAGTTGAATAATTAGTTTACAATTGCTAATTTGCCATTTTTTACAGTGAGTTGAATTTCGCCTTTTAAAAAATCGATTATGCTGTCACCCGCTACTGCTTTGCGCCAACCCTGAGTGATGGCAAGTTCAGTATTGTTTTGTTCCAGCAATAACTGTTCTAAATCTTTTCGATTTGCTATCATTGCTGGGCTAATATTCTCTTGCGATGCTCGAAAGCGCATCACCGCCATAAGACTATCAATTAGCGCATCTTGTTCCTGACTAAGTTTTCCGGGTATATTCAGACGTTCAGGTGTTTTGTGTTCGGTTTCATTGATTAAATTTAAAATGGTGTTACCAATTTTTGATATAGTATCGTTGGTAAGACCACGAATTTTAGCCAGTTGCGCTTTATTTTGTGGACGTTTCATTGCTAGTCCAATTAAAATATCGTCTTTCATAACCCATTTTTTGGGTAGATTTTTTTCTTGAGCTGTTTGCTCTCGCCATGCGGCAAGGGTTTGTAACACACCCAGCGCATTGCCTTTTAGTTTTTGTTTGCCACTGACTTTTAGCCAAGTTTGCTGTAAATCGACATTATATAAATGAGTATCCGATAGTTGCTCAAAATCTTTATTAAGCCAATCTAAGCGGTTTTTATCGCTTAACTGATTTTTAACCAAGCTGTAACATTTAACTAAATACCTGACATCATTCGCTGCATATTTTATCTGATCCTTATCGAGTGGTCGTTGGCTCCAATCTGTTCGAGTTTGGCTTTTGTCTAAATCAATATTTAGCATTGATTTAACGAGTGTTGCATAGCTAATTTGATCACCTAGCCCAAGTAAGGTGGCGGCGATTTGTGTATCAAAAATGGGCTTGGGAATGTTTTGGGTTAAATTGTAAATTAACTCAAGATCTTGGCGTGCCGCATGAAATATTTTGATGGTGTTTTCATCGTAAAAAATATCCCATAATGGTTGTAATTCTTTGATTGCGAGAGGATCAATACAGGCGGTGTGATCTTGTGTTGCAACTTGTATTAAGCACAATTGTGGGTAATAGGTTTTTTCTCGCATGAATTCAGTATCAATGGCAATATAGGGTGAATTCTTAATTTGTTTGCAAAACTCATCGAGTTGCTCGTTAGTTTTGATATACAATTCATCAGTCATAATATTTAGCTTACTTTAGTAGTTTATAGGCTTCATAGTATCATGAAGATGCTGTATTTAAGATATTTCATTTTTAATTTTAATTGTGAATAGCGACATTTATTATGCAATAAATGGTGTTATCTTGGTTCTTTTCAGATAATCTGCAAAGTTTAAAAATAACAGGTTAACGATGTTGTCAACAGTATGAAACATATCCATATACTCGGAATTTGCGGAACATTTATGGGCGGGCTAGCGATTTTAGCGCGAGAACATGGCGTGCGCGTAACAGGCTCAGATGAAAACGTCTATCCGCCAATGAGCACCCAATTACAAGAAGCCGGAATTGAATTACACTCGGGTTATGATCCGGCAATAATTAAAGACTTAAATCCAGATTGTGTTGTTATTGGCAATGCTCTGTCGCGTGGCAATGCGGTTGTTGAATATATATTGTCAAATAATATCAAGTATCGCTCGGGACCTCAGTGGTTAGCTGAAAATGTGTTGCAAGATCGATGGGTTTTAGCCGTTGCAGGCACTCATGGCAAAACAACAACGGCCAGTATGCTGGCATGGATTTTAGATTATGCACAATTGAAGCCGGGTTTTCTCATTGGTGGGATTCCTCGAAATTTTGGTATTTCAGCAAAAACCGGTAATTCGCCATTTTTTGTTATTGAAGCCGATGAATACGATACCGCTTTTTTTGATAAGCGATCCAAGTTTGTTCATTATAAACCACGAACCTTAGTGTTAAATAATTTGGAGTTTGATCATGCGGATATCTTTAATGATCTTGATGCAATTAAAACTCAATTTCATCATTTGTTACGAATTATTCCTGAAAATGGTTTAATTATATCGAATGAAAACGATAAGAATTTAAATGATGTTATTGCTCAGGGTTGTTGGACAACAGTTGAATATCAAAATAAAAAAAATGGCTGGACATTTAATTTAGTTGCTCAAGACGGGAGTCATTTTGACGTGCTTTTTAATAACATTAGCCAAGGTGCGGTGCAATGGGCTTTACAGGGGCAGCACAATATAAATAACGCTATTTCAGCGATAGCGGCTGCTCGACACGCAGGAGTGCCAACAAAACATGCGCTTGATGCCTTGCATAAATTTGAAAATGTTAAACGTCGTATGGAGCTACGTGGAGTGGTAAATGATATTCGGGTGTATGATGATTTTGCGCATCATCCAACTGCTATAGCAACTACCTTAAATGGCTTACGAGCGCATGTTTCTAATCAAAAAATCACGGTGATTTTAGAGGCTCGTTCAAATACCATGAAATCCGGTATCCATAATAATAAGCTTCCTCAAGCATTAGCCGCTGCAGATCGCGTGATACTGTATCAAGATAATGGTGATTCGAATTTAAGTGCGGTTGTTAATCTAATGAATAATAATGGCGCTAGTGCCAGTGTTTTTAATTCGGTTGACGATATTATCGAATCGAGTTGTGCCAATAGCAGCGCGGGTGAACACATATTAATTATGAGTAATGGTGGATTTGAAAATATCCATGAACGATTATTAAATGCTATCGCTAAAAAATGGGATTCGTGATGTCTACTTTAAACAGATTAATATTTGAGACCGATATTGGTGGTAACATCAGTGAGTAATCAACAGTTAAAAAATGAAATAACAGTTACTCTCGCATTTACCGGTGCGTCAGGAGCCGCTTATGGTTTACGATTACTCGAATGTTTGTTATCGGCAAAATGTCATGTTAATTTAGTTATATCAAAAGCCGGTCAAATGGTTTTAGCGATGGAGTCTGAATTAACTATTCCTTCGCGACCACAAGATGCACAGCAATTTTTAAGTGAACATTTTAATGCTGCACCGGGTTTACTCAAAGTTTATGGCCGTGATGATTGGATGGCTCCGATGGCAAGTGGTACGGGGTGTTCTGATGCGATGGTTATCTGTCCCTGCACTGCGGGTGCTTTATCAGCGGTTGCTCAGGGTACTAGTGATAATCTGATTGAGCGTGCTGCTGATGTTGTTATAAAAGAACACCGGACGTTAATTTTGCTTGTACGCGAAACCCCATTGTCAGCGATACATCTGGAAAATATGTTGAAACTAGCTCGATTGGGTGTGGTTATTATGCCTGCAAATCCCGGTTTTTATCAAAAACCAACATCGGTTAATGATTTGGTTGATTTTATGGTCGCACGCATATTGGATCATCTAAACATCCAACACCAATTATTACCATGTTGGGGTGAGTAAACAGCAATAATACTTGATAGTTAACATTATTTTATAAAATAGTTTGAATTGTGTCTTAACCCAGTCTAAATTTTAATAGTAATACCTCAAGAAATAGCAGTCTCTCGAATCGCGACTTGAATATTATTAATCTTTAATATTGTGTTTTTATGAAATGACTCAGAAAATCCCATTATTTCCATTGCAAACGGTTTTGTTTCCCGGAGGGCCGCTGCCGTTAAGAATCTTTGAGCCTCGTTATCTCGATATGGTGAGTGATTGCATGAAAAACGACATTGGTATTGGTGTGGTTTTGATTCGAGATGGGCTTGAGGTTGGTAAGGCGGCACAAACCCATAACATTGGCACTGTCAGTAAAATAACCTATTGGAATAAACGTAATGACGGTGTTTTAGGGGTGACTGTTCGGGGTGAGCAGCGTTTTAAAATTATCTCTCATCATGTTGAGCACAGTCAGTTAGTGGTGGCCGAAGTTGATTTAATTGCAAATGATCCCATTACGCCAATTCCGATTCAATACAAACCCATGATTAGTTTATTACACCAGATTATTGATCAGCTAGAACCACCTTATACCACGATGCCAACAAATTATGACGATGCCGGTTGGGTTGGTTCGCGTTTAGTTGAGTTATTACCGATGGAATTACAGCAAAAACAAGATTATTTAAAACTTCATGATCCTTTAGAGCGTCTAGAAAGTTTAAGCGAGAGTCTTGAACGAATGGAAGTGTGGTAGAAAACGTTTAATTTGATAGCAACATAATAGTATGGCTAAAAATGTTATGTTTTCGGTATCGTATTTTTAAATTACGTTTTGAAAAATCAGCTGCAATGGCAGTTAGTTGTTTATTATTCAATAACACTGTTTTTAACATCATCACTCCCGCTATATTCACTTTTACTAGTTTGGTTAGCGTACCTTGCCATAATGGTTTGGCTTTTTTCTCTGGGTTGAATTGTTTTATTTTAAAATCAGTTTGCCATAGTCGTATTACAACTATTTCATTGTTAAAATATTGGATAAAACGAAGTTGTTCATATTTGCCGTTATGCAGGTGCGGGTATATGGCCAGTGATTTAATGTTTGCTTGGCTATTTAATAATTGCAATATTTCAGAAAATTTTACGGCTGGTGATGATAACCACTGGTGTTGATTTGTTTCAGAATTTAAATTTAGGGCTTTGATAATATCTTGTTTATAGCCTAACCATTGGATATTAAAAGGAGATTTGGGTTTATTGATAAAACCTAAGCGATGTGATGGTAATTTTTTCCAAACATGATTTTCCCATATTGAATTTTCAATTAATAGTGACTGTTTTGAAATTTCAGGTATTGAAAAGCTATTAGGTAAAATAATTAATTTGAATAAAAACAAGATTAATAAAGTAAGTCCTACTTTATTTTGAAATTTTATTGATAATTTGTTTTGTGTATTATGATGACGATAACTGCTTGTTAGTAAAACTATCCAAAAAAATGAAAAGCCAGATGATAAAATCAAAGGAATGACATTTTCATTATCATAATAAATTAATGACAACATTATTGTTGAAATTAAGGTGTAACATATGCCGTAAAATAGCACTTTTCGTTTTGTTGTGGTATTAAAAGTTAAAATAAAGGTTAAAAAAAAGTAGATATTGCTTGTTGCTAAGTTTAGATTTTTGTCGATATTAAAATAATGAGTTAAAAATATTTGAATAATACTAATTAATATAAAATTAAATATAAAATATTGAAATAAAAACTTGTTTTTGTTTAAAATTATTATAATTAAAATGAATGTTGATAAAAATAACAACCAGTTTAAACCCGTTAGGTTTAATAAGGTCACGACGAAATGATTGCTCGCGGGGCTATTAAATGCCAAAAAAATATTTTTTAGAAAAATATCAACATCAGTAGCTTGCTCAAACGTACCTAGCAACATTGGTATAATAAAAAAGACTGATGCAAAAATTAAAAACAGCAAAAATAATAGGCTGAAGATATTTTTATCTGAATATTTATTTTCGAGCAATATGCTAGGTACTTTTCCAGTAATTGGATGTTTGTGACTCCATTTAAGTAATAATTCGATGCTTTGATCTATTTTTGGTAATAGGTATAAATAGCTGGTTTTAATAAACCAAAAAATTAGCCATAATAATATACCGATAACTATCACTAAAATTATTAACCGACCTGCAATGTCACTGGCAAATTCAAGTGATAAACCAATGACAAAGCCCGGTAATAATACTACAGGGGCCCAAATTGAAGCAGAAAATACATTGCTGATAAAAAACTGTTTGCGTGGCATTTGAAACATACCCGCAATGGCGGGCACGATAGGACGTAATGGGCCGATGAACCGACCTAAAATAATGCTTTTATGGCCATGGCGTTCAAAAAAATTTATGCCTTTTTGAAAGGTTTTTGGGTAGCGTGAAATCGGCCATAGCGTACTTAGTTTGTCTTTGTAATGATACCCCAGATAATAACTAATGCTATCACCGGCAATAGCACCGGCAAATGCAAGCAAAACTGCGTAGAAAAATGGGAATTGGTTGGTCGCAAGATAAGCACCAATAAGCAACATCAATAAAACACCGGGCACGATAATGCCGACAATCGCAAGTGATTCTATTAGTGCAATAAAAAAAATGGTAAAACCAAATAAAACGGGGTGATCAGCTAGCCAAGAAAAAATCGACACTGTAGTTGATTTGTCCATTTTATTTCTCGATAGGGCGTTTTGACTTTGTTAAGGATAATAAATCGATAATGTGTCTCTCGCTTCTGTTTATTGTAAAACAGAAGCGGAGTTTATCGTTGAAAAATGTTACATCAACTTTCATTGTGGTTACATTACTTTAGGTTTTTAAATACGTTGCTCGCAGCGTCAATGGTATTTTGAATGTCTTCATCGGAATGTGCACTCGACACAAATCCAGCTTCATAAGCAGATGGTGCCATGTAAATACCTTGGTCTAGCATGCCATGATAGAATTTTTTAAATCGATCAATATTGCATTTATTGACTTGTGCAAAACTAGTGATTTGTTTATCGTCAGTAAAAAATAGTCCAAACATTGCGCCGATGACATTGGCGCTCATGGATATTCCGGCTGCTTTAGCCGCGGCTACGATGCCATTGGTGAGTGTAATTACTTTGGCATTAATAGCATCATAAAAACCTGCTTTAGATATCAGGTTTAAATTAGCAAGGCCAGCTGCCATTGCGATAGGATTGCCAGATAATGTACCTGCTTGATAGACTGGGCCTAGTGGTGCTATTTGTTCCATGATGTCACGTCTACCACCAAAAGCACCAACGGGCATTCCGCCACCGATGACTTTACCAAGTGTTGTTAAATCGGGTGTTATACCATAGTGTGCTTGAGCGCCACCAAGAGCAACTCTAAAACCTGTCATGACTTCATCAAAAATTAATACCGATTTATATTCGGTACAGATTTCGCGTAAGCCTTCTAAGAATCCTGCTACTGGTGGGATGCAGTTCATATTGCCGGCTACGGGCTCTACTATGATACAGGCAATTTGATCACCGATTTCAGCAAAAGCATCTTGCACTGATTTAATATCATTATAATCAAGTGTAATGGTGTGTTCTGCTAATGAAGCGGGCACTCCCGGTGATGTTGGAACGCCCATTGTTAATGCACCGGAACCGGCTTTTATTAACAGTGAATCAGCATGTCCATGATAACAGCCTTCAAATTTTACGATTTTATCACGGCCAGTATAACCGCGAGCAAGTCGAATCGCACTCATGGTTGCTTCAGTGCCTGAGCTTACCATTCGAATTAATTCCATCGAGGGCATTATGTCACAGACTTTTTTAGCCATCTCGGTTTCTAATATCGTTGGTGCGCCAAAGCTAAGACCTTGCTCTGCAGTGCTTTGTACTGCACTAATAACATCGGGGTGAGCGTGGCCTAAAATCATTGGCCCCCATGAAGCAACGTAATCAATATAACGATTATTATTCTCATCAATCAAGTATGCACCGCTGCCTTTTTTAAAAAATATGGGGTCACCACCAACGCCATTAAATGCGCGCACAGGTGAATTTACACCACCGGGAATATATTTTTTTGCTAAAGTAAAAGGGTTACTTTGTTGTTCTTGTTCAGGTTTGTTTTGCTGTGTTGCATTAAACATAGTTACGAATCCTTTTGTCGTGGTCGTTATATCTTTTTCAGCGTTGAATATACCACGAGTGATGGCGACCATGTCAGCACCGGTGTCAATTAATTGCTGTGCATTATCTAAAGTTATACCGCCAATAGCGGCTATTGGGATTGATATTTCGTCTCGGGCTTTGAGTAAGACATCTAATTCTGCATGGGGTGCGTCGGGTTTACTTTTAGAGGTAAAAAAAGCGCCAAAAGCAACATAACTGGCACCTGCTGATTGTGCTATTCGAGCGTTTTCAATTTTGTTGTTACAGGTAACCCCTATAATATAGCTTGAGCCGAGAAAATTGCGGGCAATTTTGCAGGGGATATCGTTTTGACCAAGGTGTACGCCATCAGCACCGATTGCACGGGCCAAGGCTAAATCGTCATTGATAATCAGAGGCACATCATGCTTTCGACATAGATCCAAAATATCACGTGCTTCTTTTTCTCGATCGTAGGTATGATTGGTTTTATTTCGGTATTGTATGATGGCTGCACCACCATTAATGGTATTTTGGGCGTGCTTTAGAATTTCACCTTGCTCAATATTTTCAACGTCGAGAATGGCATACACTCCCCTAAGATCCTGGCGTACCATGAAATATAACTCCTTAATTCTATTCTTATTTTACGGCTTTAAACATTTTAGCTAGTTGTGCTTTAGCTGAGCAGGTGAAATCGATTGGGTAATAGCTGCCCGAGGCCAACTTTGTTAGCATTTAGCAATGTATTATAGGTGTATTGTTGGGCTTTATACACAGCAGATTCAATGCTTTGGCCTTGGGCAATATAGGTCGCAAGACTGGCTGCCAAGGTGCAGCCTGAGCCGTGATAATCATGCTCTAAACGTGGCCAGTGGTGAGTGATAACGTGATTGTTAAAATACCAGGAGTTACTGACGTCATCCGAGTTTTCATGGCTACCGGTAATCAACACCGATTGGCAACCTGTTTTGATGATATATTCTGCGCATTCAGTAAGGTTATCAGAGCCTAATGCTATTTGACGGGCTTCAATTGAGTTGGGGGTTATGATACTTGCAAGTGGCATTAATTTAGTTATAAGGTGTTGATAAGCGATTGAATCACTTAGTGCGCCACCACCACCTGCAACAAATATTGGATCGATAACCAAAGGAATTTCGGGATAATCCATTACAATTTTTACGATGACATCGATAATTTTTTCGTCAGCAATCATTCCAAGTTTAAAACAATGGATGGCAATGTCATCTAATATGCAGCGCGCTTGTTGTTCGATAAGTTGACTATCGACATTGATATAAGCTTGAACGGCGCGAGTATCTTGAACGGTTAAAGCCGTTATTATCGAGCAAGGCTTGGCTCCAAGACTGGTGATGGTTTCGATGTCGGCTTGGATACCCGCACCACCACTTGGATCGAGTCCAGAAAATACTAATAAATTGGCTTGTTTTTTATTTGACATCATTCACGCTATCTCTTTTGCGCTAGACTACTATAGCTTAATTGTATCATTAGCGAAATCACCCGTGTTATATTAACGGGATATTATATTTGTAATAATTCAAGGAGATTGCTTTGAAATCGTATTTATGTGTTGTTTGTGGTTATGTTTATGATGAAGAAAAAGGGGCTCCAAATGAAGGTTTGGCTCCAGGCACCAAATGGGAAGACGTTCCTGACTCTTGGATTTGCCCTGAGTGTGGTGTAACTAAAAAAGATTTTGAAATGGTTGAAGTTTAGGTCTGGAAGTATTTATTTTTCTAGTAGCATTTTTACTATTCATTAGACCCTACAAGCTGAATGCTCGCTGAACAAAAATTTCGCTGATATTATATTAGATTTATATAATACCAAGGTTCAGCTTGGATTCATGCGTAATGCACTTTAATAGCTGTAAGAGATAAATATTACAGGTAAGGTGTTATGTATCATTTCAATTTAGTTCTACACAGTTCAACAACAAAATCTAAGGGAATATTTTATGCTTTAGTGGCGTTGTTGATGTCATTTAGTTTTTTTCAAGTCAGTTATCTACATGCTGCTGAACGAATGAGTTATTCGATTGATAACAGCAGTAATGCTAAATTGCCTATTAAAGATGAATTATTATTAGATAAAAATTTTCGTCTAGCACCCGCTCTTATTACACAAGGTGAACAAATTCCATTAACAACATCGAATCAGCGAATTTATATTGCGAATCCTGATAATGGTAATCAGATTTCAGCTAACTCTCAAGGCGGTATTTTTTCCATTTATGATGCGAGTGTTGGGTTAATTCATGATGATGATGGTGATGGT